>Ga0182008_10000018_pt1 | contig 230609 bp, 194 predicted proteins | sample Sormic07211129_1_FD_120482 | JGI IMG/M metagenome (GOLD analysis project Ga0182008, IMG submission 120482) | Rhizosphere microbial communities from Sorghum bicolor, Mead, Nebraska, USA - 072115-129_1 metaG | ecosystem: Host-associated > Plants > Roots > Rhizosphere | place: USA: Nebraska... | reverse complement strand
TTTGATGTGATCATCATAGATGTTGATGGCCTTAAAGACCTTAACAAAGCAAAGGAGTGGTTACTTTTTACTGAATTGAACCTTGCTGTTTTTGAGTCGGGCCGATCGATATCAGACAAGCAACAGGAGCTGTTAACATATATTAAGGAGCAACCTGGTTTTATTGGTTGGGTTCTTAACAAAGTGAAACCATAAATAACCTATGTACCAATTTTTATCCTCTTTATCACAAACACGGCGTACAATAGTTTTGTCGCTTTTAGGGATAATGGTTTCTGTTGGAGTTAGCTTTCTAACTTATCTGAATCCTATGGGGACAGTATTTGTTATTTTAGGTGCACTATTTGTTATTTTTATGGTTTTCCTTTTTAAGGAACCTACTATAGGTCTTATTGCATTGATCATTTATTGTTTTCTTTTTGGGATCTTATCGCGTGAAATAGGGGGGGTAGCCTATGGGATAGGGATAGAAGCTCTTTTGCTATTGACCTGGATTGCAGTGATTATTCAGCATAAACGGTACGATTGGAAGCGTTTAAATAATCCACTAAATAAATTGATGTTGATGTGGTTTATCATCAGCGTGATTGAGATCATAAATCCAGCAGGCGCTAGTGTGATGGGCTGGTTACAGGAGATTAGAAGTACTGCTTTATTTCCTATGTTGATCACCCCACTGGTGTTTCTATTGTTTGATTCTGAAAAGAAGTTAAACATAGTCTTAATACTATTGATTGTATTATCCTTACTGGCAACTCTGAATGGCATTAAGCAACAACATATTGGTTTGTCATCGGGTGAACAAAAGTTTTTAGATGAATTTGGTGCAACTACACATTTATTATGGGGAAGATTAAGGGTATTCTCTTTTTATAGTGATTCGGGACAGTTTGGTGTTTCGCAGGCTTCTTTTGTAATGATTACTATTATTCTTGCAATCGCCCCGTTTAAATCATGGAAAAGAATACTTGCATTGATTGCTGCCGGATTGTCTTTTTATGGCATGTTGATTTCCGGAACCAGAGGCGCATTTTTTGCATTGGTGATAGGTGCACTATGTGTTTTTTTTCTTACCAAAAATGTCAAGGTCATTATTCTGGGGTTAGTTGTATCTGTATTATTTTTTGGTTTTTTGAAGTACACCACGATAGGTAATGGTAATTATGGTATGTATAGATTACGAAGTGCACTGAATTTTAAAGAAGCTTCGTTGAAAGTTAGGTTTAATAATCAAAAGGTTCTTCAGGAGCGATTATCGCGTATGCCTTTTGGAGGAGGATTGGGGGTTACAGGTACCTGGGGTAAGCTTTATAATAAGGATAAGTTTTTATCTTCAATTGAACCAGATAGTTACTGGGTTAAGGTATGGGCAATGTATGGTGTTGTTGGGTTAACGATTTGGTTTTCAATGATGATGTATATACTGGGTAAATGTTGTGGTATAATCTGGAAAATTAAAAATGTTGGACTCAGGTATAAATATATTGCCTTATTTTCAGCAGCGGCAGGTATTTTTTTCTGTAGCTATGCTAATGAAGTGATCAATGCAATGCCGTCCGCTATTGTAGTGGCACTAGCGTTTGCGCTGATTTTTCAAAGTGTAAATTTTGATAAAGGAAGTTCTTTATCAACGGATGATAAAGGTGGCTCAGGTGATGATGTTGATCCTGATAATATTCCAAATAATGATAATAAAACAGATAACAATGAACTTACAATAATTTATAGCTAATGCCATTTGAAATATTTGTTATTCCGGGTGTTGTATGCTTTATAATTGCTTTTTTATTGGAGATTAAGAATAAGAGCTAATTTTATAATGTGAGAAGTTAATGCCAATTTAGGAAGTAGCTTAAAACAGTATGTGATAGAATTTAATATTTATGTCGATAGTTAATAAAATAAAATCAAACCCCAGGCTAAAGAAGCTGTTGCATAAGATGTTAATACCAGCGAATGATCATAAACCTAGACTTTGGGTAAGAATATTTCTGAATCCTTTTATACACAAAAAAGGAGCAGGAAGTATTATCCGGCGTCGAAATAGAATGGACGTTTTTCCTTTTAGTGAATTTAGCTTAGGAGCGCGCGCCATTATAGAAGATTTTGTAACTATTAATAATGGAGTGGGGAGTGTATTGATTGGAGACAATTCTATCATTGGGATTGGGAGTGTTGTGATTGGTCCTGTTGAGATAGGAAATAATGTAATGTTGGCACAGAATATTGTTGTTTCAGGGTTAAACCATGGTTATGAAGACATTAAATTACCGCCAAGCAAGCAAAAGGAGATTAGAAAAAAAATTACGATTTCTGATGATGTTTGGATAGGTGCAAACAGTGTAATTACTGCTGGGGTAACAATCGGGAAACATGCCATCATTGGAGCAGGTAGTATTGTAACCAAAGATATTCCGAGCTATTGTGTTGCAGTAGGTAACCCGGCAAGAGTAATAAAAAAGTACTCTGAAGATACTAAATCTTGGATATCTGTTTAGATTTTCTAAATGGGAGCAAGTAATTAATTAGAGATGATCAATAGAAATGTAATTATTATAGGACAGCAACCTTGGGATACTGAAATTGGCAGTAATTGCAAAAATATTGCTCTTGAACTCTCAAAGCGTAATACCGTATTGTATGTGAATTCGCCTCTTGATAGAGTTACCCGTTATAAAGAATATGCGAATTTAAAAGTTAAAAAACGACTTAGGGTAATTAAAGGAAAAGAGAATGGGTTAGTGCTAATTAAGGAAAACCTATGGAATCTTTATCCGGATTGCATGGTTGAATCTATAAACTGGATTGCAAACCCATCTATATTTAATTATTTAAATAAGAGAAATAATAGGAAGTTTTCTAATTCAATAAAAAAGGCTTTAGAAGAACTAGGCTTTAAAGATTTTTTGTTGTTTAATGATAATGAGTTGTTAAAGGGATTTTATTTAAAAGATTTACTGTTTCCTTCGCTTAGTATTTATTATTCCAGAGATTATATTCTGGCAGTTGATTACTGGAAAAGGCATGGTGAAAGACTAGAACCGTTAATTATTGCCCAAAATGACTTATGCTTAGCTAATTCTTTATATCTAACGGATTATTGTAGGACTTATAATGAAAATTCTTACTATGTTGGACAAGGTTGTGACATTGAAATGTTTAAAGAGGTTAATGTAAGTTCTATACCTAATGAGTTAAGAGATATAAAAACACAAATTATTGGTTATGTTGGGGCTTTAAATAGTGCTCGATTGGATATCTCTCTAATATATTATATCGCTAATGAACGGAAAGATTTAACTTTTGTATTAGTAGGTCCGGAAGATGAAGATTTTACACATAGTGATTTACACCATTTGGAAAATGTTGTTTTTACTGGGATGAAGAAACCTGAAGAACTTCCATTGTATGTGAACTCTTTTGATGTATGTATTAATCCCCAATTAGTAAACATGATAACGGTTGGTAATTATCCGAGAAAGATAGATGAGTACCTGGCTATGGGCAAGCCGGTAGTGGCAACCCAAACAAGAGCAATGGAAATTTTCTCTTCCTATGTATATCTGGCAGAGAGTAAAGAAAACTTTGCATTATTTATACAAAAGGCTCTTGAAGAAAATACGGAGGGATTGCAGATATCAAGAAGAGCTTTTGCTTCAAGCCATACCTGGGCAAATTGTGTTAATGAAATCTATACGGCAATTTCTAAATCTTTAAAAATAAAACAACCCTAATGGATATATTTTATACTCTTTTTATTATTATACAACTTTTAATAGGGTTACATCTTTTTACCCCATTTATTTTGACTTTACTTAAGTCTTTGCGCAGACAAATTGTAATTAATAAGTCAATAGAAGCTGACTTCGATTATGCCGTTATTGTTACTGCTTATCAACAAACGAGTTTAATTCCAATGGTGGTAGACTCTATCTTGAAATCGAATTACACCAACTATATTATTTATATAGTGGCCGATAATTGTGATGTAAGTGATTTAAATTTTACAGAAAAAAATGTTGTTGTATTAAAGCCTGAAGAGGTATTAGCAAGTAATACCAAGTCACATTTTTATGCAATTAACAGGTTTCAAAGGGATCATGAAATAATAACAATAATTGATAGCGATAATTTAGTACACCCTGAATATTTTGTTGAGCTAAATAAATTTTTTGAACAAGGATATAGTGCAGTTCAGGGCGTAAGGGCAGCTAAAAATCTAAATACACCTTATGCGTGCCTTGATGAAGCGGGTGATATATTTTATCGCCTTATAGACAGAAAGCTTTTATTTGAAGCAGGTTCATCTGCTGCTCTTTCCGGATCGGGGATGGCTTTCATAACAAAGGTTTATAAGGATTGCCTTGAACATAATGAAATCATAGGTGCCGGTTTTGATAAAATATTGCAGTATGAAATTTTAAGTAAGGGTTTCAAAATTGCATTTGCTGAAAATGCAATTGTATATGATGAAAAAACAAGTAAAACGGGACAATTGGTAAATCAAAGATCAAGATGGCTGAATACCTGGTTTAAGTATTTTTTCCTCGGCTTAAATCTATTTGCCAAATCCATTGTGAATCTTAATTTAAATCAGGGCTTATTTAGCCTAATGTTGCTGAGACCACCGTTATTTATTTTATTGATACTTTCGGCCACTTTTTTTGTGATTGATTTGTTTTTGATTCCATTATTCACAATTTTTTGGCTATTTGGATTAACCATATTTATTGTTTCGGTTTTCTCTGCACTGAAATATTTTAAAGCAGATAAGAGAATCTATAGTTCGTTAAAAAATGTACACAAATTTATGTTCTATCAGATTTTAGCGCTTTTAAAGGTTCGAAAGGCTAATAAAATTTCAGTAGCTACTGAACACTACTATAAAGAAGAGATCAAGAAATAGACTATTACTAAAGAATTGATAGATGAAAAAGAAATTGCGCATTGGGATAGAAGTACAACGTATTTTTAGAGAGAAAAAACACGGGATGGAGGTTGTAGCATTAGAGCTGATTAATGAGATCCAAAAGTTAGATAAGTACAACGAATATATTCTATATGCAAAAGATGATGTAGATAACACATGTATCAAAGAAAAAGATAACTTTAAAATTAGAACGCTACCTTCAAGTTCATATCCTATTTGGGAACAAATAGCTTTACCTAGAGCTGCCAAGAAAGACAATTTGGATTTTCTTCACTCAACATGTAACACATCGGCTGTTAACCTCTCTGTTCCATTAATTCTTACTTTACACGATATTATTTACCTTGAAAAAACTGATTTTAAAGGTACTGCATATCAAAATTTCGGGAACTTATATAGAAGGTTTATTGTGCCTAAAATTGTAGATAAGAGTAAATTGGTGATCACAGTTTCGAACTTTGAAAAGGAGGTGATCTTAAATAAACTGAAACTACCTGAAGATAAGGTTCAGGTGATTTATAATGCTGTGAACCCTAAATTTAATATTAATTATTCAACGGAAGAGGTTCTTGCTTTTAAGAATGCTCATAGCTTGCCAAAGGAATTCATCCTTTTTTTAGGCAATACTGCACCCAAAAAAAATACCCTAAATGTAATTAAGGCTTACACTGAATATATATCTGCTGTTAGTGAGGGTTTACCACTAGTTATTTTAGATTATGACCGCAAATTAGTTGAAGGTACGTTGAAGGAATTGGGCAAGGAACAATTAATTGAAAACTTTATTTTTCCGGGATATATTCCTTCTGATAAAATGCCTCTGCTGTATAATAGTTCAAGTTTATTTTTATATCCTTCTTTACGAGAAAGTTTTGGACTACCTATTTTAGAAGCAATGGCTTGTGGTGTGCCGGTTATTACTTCAAATACTTCTTCTATGCCGGAAATTGCTTCAAATGCAGCATTATTTGTTAACCCATTTGATCATACTGAGATAAAGGATGCTATAACACGTTTTTTTTCGAATAAGGATTTGCGAATAAATATGAAAGAAATGGGGTTAAAAAGAGCAGCTGATTTTACATGGAAGTCATCTGCGGAACAATTGCTTTCTATTTATAACTCATTTATCTTTTAATTCTAGAGAGAAGATGGCTTTTTAGAAACTAATATTTATCAATGCTAATGAATAGAAGGCAAGTTTTATACAGAATAGTAGCGTTTTCAGCGGTTGCAATAAGCGGAATAAGCTTTTGGAAGTATTGGACTATTTATAAAACGCCGGATCTTTCATATTTAGATCTTAAAAAAAATCTTATTGCAGAAATAGCTGAGACAATTATTCCTGCCACAGAAACACCCGGAGCAAAAATGGCAAAAGTTGAGGATTTTATAATTAAAATGGTAAAGGAGTGTACTACAATAAAATCTCAAAATAATTTTATAAAAGGACTTATTGATTTAGAAGGATACGCTAAGCAAAATTTTGATGTAGATTTTATTTCATGTAGTGTGAAAGAAAGGGAATCAATATTAACTCACTTTGAGCGTTTAGAAGACTCAAATTTCTGGATTCGTAAGTTAAAGCAAAAGATACTAGGGGATAATTTTTTTTATATGCTTAAGTCTTATACTGTTACCGGATATTGTACTTCTGAACTGGGAGCTACTAAAGGACTATCTTATGATTATTTACCATCGACTTTTGAGGCTTGTACCATAATTGATGATAAGCAAAAATCTTGGGCCACTAAATAACCGACTAAATGATATACATTGATGAAAAGTCTAATTCTTATGATGCAATAGTAATAGGATCAGGAATTACCGGTGGTTGGGCAGCTAAAGAGTTATGTGAGAAGGGGCTTAAAACGCTGGTATTAGAACGAGGAAGGGATGTGCGCCATATTAAGGATTATCCAACTGCTAATTTAAATCCCTGGGATTTTGAATATAGGCAGAATAATACTATCAAGGAAATTCAAGAAAATCCGATACGAGGTGTACGCTCAGATGAAAGTGATCGTATGTTTTATACAAGTGATAAAGATCATCCATATATTCAGAGCAAACCCTTCTCTTGGGTAAGAGGTTATCAAGTGGGAGGGAAATCACTCATTTGGGGAAGGCAATGCTATAGATTAAGTGATCTTGATTTTGAAGCAAATGTTAAAGATGGTGCTTCAATTGATTGGCCAATAAGATATAAGGATATTTCTGGATGGTATGATTATGTTGAAAGGTTTATTGGCGTAAGTGGTAAACATGAAAGCCTCCCTTACTTGCCTGATGGCTGTTTTCTGCCCCCGATGGAGCTTAATTGCATAGAAAAGCATCTGGCATCGTCAATAAAAAAAAATGAAGAACATAGGCTGCTTACTATTGCTCGTGTTGCAAACTTAACAAGAGGATGGGACAACAGAGGACCTTGTCAAAATAGAAATTTATGTACCAGAGGTTGTCCCTATGGCGGATATTTTAGCAGTAATAGTTCTACAATACCCGCTGCTGCAGCAACAGGAAATTTAACAATTAGACCTTTTTCTATTGTTAAGGAAATTATTTACGACGAAAAACTTCAAAGGGCTACGGGGGTAAGAGTAATTGATATGAATACTCTTGAAGAATTTGAATTTAAGTCAAGAATTATATTCGTTAATGCTTCAACTATAGATACCACTTCTATTTTGTTAAATTCAAAATCGGCTAGATTTCCCAATGGAATGGGAAATGATAGTGAGCAATTAGGACATAATCTGATGGATCATCATTCTTCATCTGGGGCTTCTGGTTTGCATGAAGGGTTTAAAGATCAGTATTATAAGGGGAGAAGACCTTGTGGATTTCTTATTCCAAGATTTAGAAATATTGGAAAAGGAGAACAAGTTGATTTTTTAAGAGGATATAATTTTCAAGGACGAGGTGAACGTGAAGGATGGAAAGAGAGAAAAGATGACGTAACAGGTGTGGGAGCTGAATTTAAAGATAAATTAACTAAACCTGGCCCTTGGTCAGTTTGGATGGGTGGATGGGGAGAATGTCTTCCTTACTATGATAACAAAGTTTCTCTTTCAAATTCTAAGAAAGATAAATGGGGGTTGCCTTTGATTGAAATAGAGTTTACATTTAAAGAGAATGAGCATTTAATGATGAAAGATATTCAGAACACAGGAGCTAATATGCTTGAGGAAGCTGGATTCAAAAATATTAATACTTTTTCTTATAATTCGCCGGGGGGATCAACTGTGCATGAAATGGGAACTGCAAGAATGGGATCTGATCCTAAAACGTCTGTACTGAATAAGCACAATCAATTACATGCCGTTATAAACGTATTCGTGACAGATGGGAGTTGCATGACTTCATCAGCATGCCAAAATCCATCATTAACCTATATGGCTTTAACTGCCAGGGCTTGTGATTATGCCGTCAGTGAAATGAAAAATGGGAATATTTAAATTTTAATTATGAGAATAAACTTAAGTGGACTCACCTAATGAAATCAAGAATTACACTCTTGCTAAGTTTAACTAAGAGCAAACATTTATTGTCTCTTGCTAGTAACGGTATAAATGCTGTCACTGGGGTTTTTACACTGTCTATACTTTTCAGACATTTATCAAGAGAAGATATGGGGAATTGGGGATTCTTTTTAACGATTTTGTTGTTAGTAGACACTTTTAGATCTGGTTTTTTATCTACAGCCTTCGTTAAATTTTATTCCGGTTCAACTGAAGATAGAAAAAAGGAAATAATTGGTTCAACATGGTACATCGCAATTATGATAACCTTGTTTTTTATACTATTGAATATTCCTGCATACTTTGTGTCAGATTCTATTGATGATCCAAGTTTTAAGTTGTTTCTTAAATTCTTTAGTATCAATTATGTTCTTTCTCTTCCTTTCTTTGTTTCAAATTGTATTTTACAAGGAAAACAGAGGTATGATAACCTTTTGATTTTAAATTTCGCGAATCAAGGATCCTTCTTACTTCTGATTCTTTTAAATCTTCATGGAATTAATATTCATACAGTTTTGTATTGTTATTTGTCTGCTAATTTTCTATCGAGCTCCATAGCCATTTTTTTTAGGTGGACGGATATAAGCATGTTGAAGTTTAAAACTAGGGCTGCAATGCTTGAAATTTACAATTTTGGAAAATACAATGTTGGGACAAATTTGAGTGCTAATTTGTTAGGTTCTGTAGATTCATTTATTATTAAATTTTTTCTTGGACCTTCAGTTTTAGCAGTTTATAATGCCGGAATTAAATTGGTACAGATCATTGAAATTCCTTTAAGAAGCTTTGTCTACACAGCCATGCCAACCCTGTCTGCATATTTCAATTCAAATGAAAAACCAAAAGTCATACTTGTTATGAAGAAATACATTGGTATGATAACGGTAGGGCTAATGTCAGTTAGCATTTTATTAATTATTTTTGCTGATTGGGCGATATTAATTTTTAGTGGACCCAAATATGTTGTAACTGAAGCACCGAATATCTTGAGGATCTTTATGGTTATAGCCTTTTTTTATCCAGCCGAACGTTTCTTTGCTGTAACATTAGATGTAGTTCACATGCCCAAAGTTAATCTGTTAAAGATTCTACTTATGCTGTTTGTAGCAGTGCTAACTGACTGGTTGGCTATAATTACTACCGGAAATGTTTATGTGGTAGCTGCAACTTCAGTTTTTTCTACACTTACCGGATTAATAGTTGGATATTTTGCTATTAATTACTACTATCAAAAATTTAGCTTTTTAGACATACTCGGCAATGGCTATAAGGAGATAATTTTGCTTTTAAAAAAATACCATTCAAAATTTTCTAAGAGGAAATATCAGATATAAAGTATTTACTCTACAGCTCCAATTGAAGGGGTACTTATAGTTCTCGCTTTACCATAATAGTCTACGCTTGCCAGTTTAATTATAGCAGAATTAAAGTTTTGTTTTAAAATTGAACTCCCTGCAGCCTTAGCCTTAGAATTAGAATTTAATGCAAATTTTATGTTGTCTGTTATGCCAGCTTCGCCATATGTTTTGAAATATTTGTTGTTATAAGCAATAGGTTGTGTATTACTTCCTAACTGGTTCCATATAGGATTCGTGTTATTTTGACCAACTAAAGGGAATTGGTATCCAAGATTATTGAAAATCTCACATTTTCCTCCTAATAGTCCATAAAAGTCTAAAATTTGCGCAGGGAATACACCATCTTTTGGTAGTAAATTTCCACATGTATTATTGAATACTCTTGCATTAACGAATGTTGTTTTTCCCGGCATCAGATTCCTTTGAAAGGTTTGAAGTTCAAAAGCACTATACTTTCTTGAATTAGCAACAATATTATTGAAAATTAAAATCTCTTTTGGAGAAGTTCCTAAGCTAAAGCACCAGGCTCTTATTGCATTACCTTCGTGATCCTTAACATAGTTATTGTAAAATTTACCGTTGCCAATCAAATAGAATATTCCATTATGATTGTTGTTGTCCTGATTAATATCTTTTATATAATTATGATGAATGTTATAAGAGTCAACACTTTCTAAAACCACAGCGCTTCCTACTGTTCTTGCATTTTGGAATGTAACATATGCAATTTCTATATCTTTAATTAACCCCTTTATTATATTGTCTTGAGCAGATCCTCTAAACCTGATAAACGTACCCGTGTTATTACAATCAATATTAAGAAATTTCAAGTTTTTGCTATACGATTTTTCAGAACCATCATAGATGGTTTGAGGTGTATATTGAATTACGCCATATGTTGTGATATTCTGAAATGATACGTTTTGTAAAGTGAAATTGTTGATTTCATTATTTAGTTGAATGCAAGCGCCATCCGTGGTTCTATCCTTAAAAATAAATCCTCTGAGAATTCCTGCTGTTCCATTACCACTAATGGTAACATTGTTTAAATTGGAAAGCTTTATTTGTTTGTTGCCAATTAATTGAACGAGGCCATCATTTTGAATGATTATGGGATTACTACCGCCATTAATATTACTAATCTGTATGCCATTATATAGGCCACCTTTTATTTTAATAATGGTGTTTTGTAACAGTCCAAGTGTTTTTCCATCAATAGAAAGATTACCGGACCCCGTTCCCAAGTTTAAAACGGTTGCTGATGGTGGGGTTATGCTTGAGTCATTTGAAGGAGGAGGGACTGGAGTTTCAGTATTCGGAATTGGGACTTCCTCTATAGGAAGGTTACTTTTTTTACAAGCTAGTAGAACGATTATTGTAAATAAGAACAGATAACTCCTTGTTTTTATTGTCATAATTTAAATATGTCGTAATTTTTTAATTATTACTGATTTTCCTCCTAAACAAACAACATTTACAGTTACGACACTGCTTAATCAACAGGCTAGAGTTTCGTAATTAGTGGCGTAATATTTGTAATGGGGAATGATTTTCTCAATAAAAATATGTTTTTTTATTGAGAAACAAATTTTTTATTGATTTTTTTATAAAAAACATCTTATAGGTGTTTTCGTGAGCATGTTCACTTATTGCGATTATAAGTATTGTTTTGGGTAAAATTTTCTACATATTTTGTTTGGTACCATCGCTCTTTATAACGATGTCTAAATTAAATTATTAATTAAATATGAGGTCGAATTAATGCAGATTTTACTTTTAGTTATTAATTGTAAAAGCCTTATCATTTAGAAATAATTGTATTATTACATAGTTTGAGTTATCTTTAAGCCATTTGAAGGTGAAAACCAAAGCGATTTGCTTTGCCTATGCATTTTCGATGTTGTTTCAAAATAAGTGTATTTTATCAATTTACGTTTATCATTAGATATAAAAGTTTAGATTAATGAATTTTGTTTTTGTCAGTTTGCAGCGAATTAATACGGATCGGGAATCTACTTCGACAAGTTTGGCTAAAGAATTGGCAAAAAAGCATAACGTTTTATTTGTAAATCCTCCGATTGATAGGAAGACGTTATTGTCAAAAAATAACGATCGGTACATAAAGGAGCATATTAAGCTCGTCAAAAATGGGCGAGCTAAGCTGATGAATTTATCAGATAATTTATATGTACTAAATACGAGTACAATATTAGAATCGATTAATTGGATTCCTTCAACAAAAATATTTTCGCTTTTCAACTACGTGAATAACAGACGTTTTGCGAAAGATATTAAGGAAGCATTGTTAGAGTTGAATTTTGATTCGTTTATTCTGATCAACGATAAAGATATATTTAGAAGTTTTTATTTGAAAGAATTACTGAAGCCTAATCTCTATATATATCTTGATAGAGACTATACGCTTGGGATTGATTATTGGAAAAAACATGGTGGTGGGTTAGAACCTGAGTTGATAAAAAAGTCTGATCTTGTAATTTGTAATTCGAATGATTTCGTGAAAAGTGCAAAAAAGTACAATTCAAATAGCTTCTATATCGGTAACGGTGTTGATCTTGAGTTGTTTAATAGTGATGTCTTGCACGATATCCCAGAGCGGCTAAAACTAATAGAAAAGCCAATAATAGGTTATGTCGGCGCATTAAATTCATTAAGATTAGATCTTGATTTAATTATTCAAATAGCAAGCGCCCGGCCAGAATATAATTTTGTTTTAATAGGGGAAGAGGATAAGGAGTTTAGTAAAAGTATTTTACATGAGATGAAAAATGTTCATTTTTATGGGAAAATTGATAAGAAAAATATCCCATCTTATGTAAGTCATTTTGATGTTTGTATAAATCCTCAATTGCTAAATGAAATTACTATTGGTAATTTTCCTTTAAAAATAGTAGAATACCTTGCTTTGGGTAAACCTGTAGTAGCAATATCTACTAATACAATGAAAGAGGTATTTTCCGAATACACTTATCTTGCTGATGACTCGCTTGAGTTTGTTGATTTAATAAGTAAGGCTCTGTCTGAAAATAGTTTTTCTTTGCATTTAGAACGGATTTCTTTCGCAAAAGGGTTTAGCTGGGATAAGGTTGTTTCATTACTGGAAGAGTCAATAAAAACTACTGTCGGTGTTAATGAAAAGCTGGTCTAATTTCAATCATAATGTGTAGATCTGCAATGGGTCTCTTAGTAACCAAAATACAACGGTATAAATGAACCTGAACAAAGATTATAAAAATCAGTATATTAGATGGTTAGAAACATCGCATCTTAAACAAGATTTAAAATCGCATTCTATTTCAGGTGGATTTAATACCGTGGCTGGTCAGGTACTCTCATTTGGAGTAAATATTTTGTCGACTATTGTATTAGCCAGATTGCTATTGCCTGGGGATTATGGTCTGGTGGCAATGGTAACAACGATTACCGGGTTTATTATTGTATTTAAAGATCTGGGATTAAGTGCTGCAGTTATTCAGGCGAAGGAGCTTAATCAGGATCAGGTAACTTCCATCTTTTGGATAAGTGTTGCAGTTAGTTTTTTTATTGCTTTACTGGTTTCTTTGTTGGCTCCTCTTTTAGTGGTTTTTTACAAAGAAGAACGCCTTTTAAATATGACGCTTGTATTTGCTGTAAGTATTTTTATTACCGGATTTTCTCTTCAACATAATGCACTAATGAAGAGGCAAATGAAGTTTAAAACTTTATCAAGGATTCAGATTTTAAGTACCATAGGGAGTATATTGACTGGAGTGTTTCTGGCGTGGAGAGGCTTCGGTTACTGGTCAATTGTTGTTATTTCAGTTTCTAATCCTATATATTCAACAATTGCGCTTTGGTTTGTTTGTGACTGGCGACCTGATTTTAGTTTTAACTCGAGGGGGATAAAATCATTAGTTTCCTTTGGTGCAGGTTTAACGGGGTTTGATCTCGTTAATTATTTTTCACGAAATATGGATAATGTTTTAATTGGGAAGTTTTCGGGATCCAGTGCATTGGGAATGTACTCAAAAGCTTATCAATTATTGCTTTTACCAATTACTCAACTTCGAGATCCATTAAATGCAGTGGCCTTACCAGCTTTAAGTAATCTTCAAAATGATAAATGGAAATATAACCATTTTTTTTGTCGGTACCTTTTTACATTGGCTTTTTTTTCTATGCCTATTGTGGTTTATTTTGCAGTTTTTTCTCATGAAATTATTTTTATTGTTTTGGGTGAAAAATGGATCGCTGCATCTTCCATATTTAAGTTGTTGGCTATATCTGCTTTTATTCAGCCTGTTGCAAGTACCCAAGGGCTGTTATTGATAACTACAGGGAAAGCAAAGAAATACTTTTACTTAGGTATAATTAATTCAACGTTAGTTGTAGCCGGTTTCTGCATAGGAATAAATTGGGGTACAACGGGTATTGCTATATCCTACGCAATTGTAACATATGTATTGTTTATACCATTGTTAATTTATAGTTTGAAAAATTCTCCATTGTCAGTTTTACAGTTTTTAAAAGAAATTGTGTTGCCTGCACTATTTGCATTAGTAAGTGGGGCGGGTATGCTTTTTGTAAGAGCGAATTTAGTGGGTATTAATTCATTTCTGATTTGTATTATAGGCTTCTTTTTGGGAGCTGCTATATATATGGGATTGTGGTTCTTTAGCAAGTTTACTAGAGAAAAGTTAAATAGGATTATTGAGATTGGCCAGGTCCTGTTAAAAAAAAATAAATTAAAAGCTTAAATTATCAAGAAAATGAACTACAGATCAATTGAAGATTTAAATCATACAATCACTACAAATCTTTCTAAAGTACCTTTGGATATAGATTTAATTGTAGGTGTACCAAGAAGCGGATTATTGGCTGCCAATTTACTAGCATTACATTTGAATCTTCCTTTTACCGATTTAGAAGGATATATTAATGGAAGAATTTTGCAATCTGGGGAGAGATTAAAGTCTTATACAAAGCCTTTTAGTGAGTATAAAAATATACTTGTAGTTGAAGATAGTATTTGGTCTGGTAGCTCTATAATGAAAGCTAAAAGCAAGTTAAATGGACTTTATCCGGATAAGAGGACTCTTTACACAGCCGTGTATGCAGTGGCTGAAGCTATTGATAAAATTGATTTTTACTTTGAGATATGCCCGGGACCAAGAATTTTTGAATGGAATATGATGCATCATGATCTACTTGAACAATGTTGCTTTGATATAGACGGTGTATTATGTATCGATCCAACCGAAGATGAAAATGATGATGGGCCTAAATATGAACATTTTTTGGAAAATGTAGAACCATTTTTTAGACCAAGTAAAACCATTGGCTATTTGGTTACCAATAGGTTGGAAAAGTATAGGGCGCTAACGGAGGATTGGTTATTAAGACATAATGTGAAATATAATCATTTAATTATGTTAGATCTTCCGGATAAGGCTGCAAGATTAAAAGCAAATAATCATGGTGGATTTAAGGCCTCTGTCTATGTGAAAAATGATTGCTATTTATTTATTGAAAGCTCTATGTGGCAATCCAAACAAATAGCTGACCTTTCAGGTAAACCTGTTTATTGTACTGATGAAAGAAAAATGGTATTTCCTAATGCTATCGGCAAGTCGAAATCCTTGTTAAGAAAGGTAATCAAAAAGCTTATTAGAAAATAAAGAGTGAAAGTACTTTTTTTAGGTAGGTTAAGAGTTTTGTTACAGTCTATTGTGCATATAAGAACAGTCAAAATGAGTATATTGTTAAATATTTTATAGTAAAAAGATGAAAAAAACAAATCAAATTATTAATAGTATTTTAATAACATTAACAGTTTTTTTTACTTGTTGTAAACCTGATTCAAAGGAATATGTAGAAGTTGAGCCGCTTAGAAATAAACAAATCAAGATTAAAGATATGTTTGGCATTAACGGCTTTGAATGGGATTTTTATGATTTACGGTATAATTTTGATACCACCAAATTTAATTTAATAACTAATTTCAGTGGGTTTCGACATTTTTTGGATTGGGAAAGGATTGAACCTGAGAAGGGCGTGTTCAGATTTAATCATAAGCCGGAAGGCGGATGGAGTTATGACGAGGTTTATCAGCGATGCTTTAACGATAGTATGTTGGTTGTGGTTGATTTGCAAGTTACACCTAGTTGGATAATAAATACATATCCGGAAAATAGGCGTCAGCGAGATTTAATGCCCATAAATTTCGGTGATAAAAGAGATTTGCCCGCTTCCTATATAGAAATTGCAAAAGCAGGATTTCAATTTGCGGCCAGATATGGACAAAATAAGAAAATCAATAAAAACCTAATAAAAGTTCCTCGTGAATCTCACGAACCTATTCTAGGTTTGGGTTACATAAAATATATAGAAAGTAGCAATGAACCAGATAAGTGGTGGAAAGGTAAAGATTGCGAACAAAGTCCTGAAGAATATGCTGCGCAGCTTTCAGCATTTTACGACGGTCACAAAGGTAAGTTAGGTAAAGGTGTTGGCGTTAAAACTGCTGACTCAACTATGAAAGTTGTTATAGGAGGGTTGGCAAAGCCAAGGGTGGAGTATATTGAAAGAATGGTTGAGTGGTGTAAAAAAAATAGAGGATACAAAAAGAATGGTGATATAGATTTGTGTTTTGATATTATTAATTATCATATGTATTCCAATGATTACACAGGTTGGTTTGCAAGATTTAAAAGTAAAAAGAGAGGAGTTGCTCCCGAAACTAATGAAATGGCCGAAATCGCAAAAAGTTTTGTGGACTTGTCTTTAAAGCTTGGAAATATGCCTGTATGGTCTACTGAGACTGGTTACGATATAAGTGAGAAAAGCGTTCAAAGAGCTATTCCGATAGGTTCAAAATCTAATTTAATTACGCAGGCAGATTGGTTACTTAGGCTAGGATTGCTGTATGCAAGAATAGGAATTGATAAGGTTTTCTATTATCAATTATATGACAATAATGATCCTGGAACTGATCCCGGGACCTCTTTTGGATATTCTGGGCTATTAGAGAAAAGTAAGAAAAGAAGACCAGCAGCGGATTATATTCATCAGGTAACGAAACTTATGGGCGATTACTATTATTACAATACTATTAATCAAGATCCAATAGTTGATATTTATCAAAATGGAAAAAAAAGAATGTATGTTTTGGTGATTCCTGATGAAATTGATAGAAAAGAAAAGTATTTGTTAAACTTAAATCACGCAAAAAGTGCTATTGTTCATCGGTTAAATCCGGGCTCTGATAATATGGTGACTAAGGAAATAGCTGTTAAAAATGGAGTGTTGGAAGTTGAGGTGACTGAGACTCCAATATTTATAGAAGCAAAATAATTGCTGTCTGTATAGATTACCAATCAAATCATCAATAATGACTTTAAACGCAAATGAGCCAAATTACCATAGTCACTGTAAATTTTAAGCAAATTAAGGTAACTGAGGATTTTTTAAGATCTGTATTAGAACATGCTCCCAATGAGAATGTTGAACTTATTTTGGTAGATAATGGGTGTACTGAAGATAATGAAGCATCTTTTAGAAAAGTATATCCCAACTTGGTTTATATCAGATCGGATAAAAATCTGGGATTTGCAGGAGGCAATAATTTAGGAATACGAGCTGCTAAAGGTGATTATATTTTGCTGTTAAATAATGATACCGAAATAACAGAAAACATGATTCCTGTTCTTTTGCACGAAATGGAATCACGACCTGATATTGGGCTGATTTCGCCGTTAATCTTATACCATGAAAACCCCAAAGTGATTCAATACGCGGGTTTTACAGAGATGAATTACCTAACAGGTAGAAATAGAGGGATAGGAAACATGGAGATTGACGAAGGTCAATATAATCTTGAAAGTAGAGAGACAGGTTATTGTCATGGAGCAGCAATGATGTGTCGTAAAGATGATCTGGAAAAAGCAGGCTTAATGTCAGAAGATTTTTTTCTTTATTATGAGGAGTTAGATTGGTGTGATAAGTTCAAGAAAATAGGAAAGAAAATATGGTTTACCGGTAAGACTAAAATTTACCATAAAGAATCAATGAGTGTGGGTAAAGAAAGCAAGATTAAAACATACTTTATGACTAGAAATAGAATGTTGTACATTAGAAGAAATACCAATTTAATAAATGCAATTATTTTTAGTGCTTATTATATTTGTTTTGCGTGTCCAAAACAAATTGTAGTTTACATCTTCAAAAAACGGTTTGACTTAGTGAAATGGGTGTTTAAGGGGGTGTTTTGGAATCTTACGAATTCGAAGAACAGTAATAATTTAGGTTTTAAAATTTAACGGGAAATGATAATAATTTTTTGGGTTTCATTTTTTCTTATTTTTTACACTTTTGCTGGATATGGTTTTTTATTGTATTTACTTGTTAAGATAAAGAGATTATTCCGAGCATCGCCATCATTTGATTCTAATCGTGAATTCCCCAATGTAACCATACTTATAGCAGCTTACAATGAAGAAGATATTGTTGAGGCCAAGGTAGAGAATACCATAAGTTTGGACTATCCAAGTCAAAAAAAGCAAATTATTTTTGTTACCGATGGCTCAACGGATAGCACTACTGAGAAGCTTAACAGATTTAAAGATATTTTGGTATTACATGAAAATTCGAGAGCAGGAAAGATGGCAGCGATTAAACGGGCAATGCCATTTGTTGAAGGCGAGATATTAATTTTTACTGATGCGAATACCTTTTTAAATAATGAAGCCATAAAAGAATTGGTTAAGCATTATCAAAATGATAACGTTGGCGCTGTGGCAGGAGAAAAAAGAATTTTTGTTGAACAAACTGCAGATGCAAGCTCTGCGGGAGAGGGGTTTTATTGGAAGTATGAGTCGCTGTTGAAAAAATGGGACTACGAATTGTATTCAAATGTAGGTGCTGCAGGAGAGTTATTTAGTATAAGAACTGAGTTGTATCAGAATGTTGAATCAGATACTATTATTGATGACCATATGATTGCAATGAGGATAGCCGAAAAAGGTCGAATTATCGCGTATGAACCAAAAGCTTATGCTATGGAAACGGCTTCTGCTAATACTGCCGAAGAGTTAAAGCGCAAAATAAGGATCGCAGCAGGAGGGATACAATCTATCTTTCGTTTAAAAAAAGCGGCTAACCCTTTTAATAATCCAATCTTTACATTTCAATATATTAGCCATCGTGTGTTAAGATGGACTATAACTCCATTTTTATTGATTGTTTTATTTGTAGTTAACGGACTCATCGTATATCATTATGATTCTATATTTTATAAAACTGTATTTATTTTACAAGTTTTATTCTATACGCTAAGTGTCTTGGGATATGTTTTTGAGAGTAGAAATATCCGCATAAAAGCCTTATTTGTTCCCTATTATTTTTGTTTGATGAATTATGCAGTTATTGCAGGAATAATAAGATATTTTAAAAAGAATCAAAGTGCAGCCTGGGAAAAATCCAAGAGAAAATAATTAGCAATTAAAAACTATTAGTGCTTCTTTAAAGTTCTTTATATAATTTTTAATCACTTTTTCCGAAAATAAGCATGGAAATATTGATTTCCATAAAGAGGAATTACTTCTTCTTCTTTATCATTTAAAAACTCGTCGCAAGCTAATTTAACTCCTGGATTTGCGATGTGACCAATTCCATTGACCTCTGGATCATTGTAATCCATTAATACACATAGAGCGCCGGAGGCCATTCTGTGATAGATGTTATCTAAAACCTCCAATAAGACTTTTTTGTGGTCATCAACGTTTCCTCCATGACCACAATCAATATGAATAAATGCGATTTTTTCGGGAAGTTGAGCTGGAATAGTTTCATTAAAAAAGCCAGGGTGCAAAATTGGGAGCTTTAAATTAGCTGACTTAAAGCTATCTAATAAAACTTCTTGAACATTTCCTTTTTCAGAGAACTGAATCTCAAAGGAATCATAGAGGTGCAACGTTTTATCAGAATGATTTTGTTCAATCACTTTTTGAAATAACAAGGCACATTGGCCAGTGAAGCACCCTAATTCAATAACATCTCCCTCAACCTCACTTAAAATTACCTGATTTAGCAAATGATAGTAATTAATTCGTTGTTCTATTGTATTCATATCGACAGTAGTATCAACGGGAGTAATCATATATCTGAGCCCTAACTTTCTTAAACCCTTATTAATGAGGCGTAAAAACTTTAATGTTGATTGTTTTACATTTGATTTGGCATATGGAACTTTTGTAATAAAATAATTGTTCATAATGAATTGACTTTTATTAAAGAGGGTAAGTAGTATTTTTTGAAACTTTTATGGTTTATAAATAAAGTTTAATGAATAGTGAAAAATATTTTATTTTCGGGATGAATGTGCAATGCCAAGCTTAATATATAATCCTTTTGTATTTTATAGGTGCTCAATTTAAATGATCTCTGATTTCTATCCATAGTGTCAGACAAGCAATTAATTAGCGGTAGTTCTTCAGTCAAGCCTTCTCCCGTAGCTTTTACTATTGCTTCTTTTCGAGTCCATAAAACATAAAAATTAGATAGGTTATCTCCGTCTAAAATGAAATCTATTTCGGGCTTACTAAAGCAATTGCTAAGCATATTTGTAAAGTTAAACTCAGGGTTAATACGTTCTATATCAATGCCAATGGTTTTAGGGCCAAGTGCGATAGCTACAAAGTCCTCACTGTGGCTCACATTAAACTCAATTCCGTCAAGAGATGGCTTTTTATTCCCAATTAGATGAAAAGAGATGTTATGAGGTTCAACAGAAATCAATTTTGATAAGATCGATCTTAGATAATACTTTCTTACAATATATCTTTTCCGATCAAGATTGCGTGAAAAACGGCAAGATTTTTCGCACTCTTGATCTGATAAAACACTAAGATATTGGTGCTTTATTTTATCGTAAGATTTGTCGACTGAGAAAATAAACACATAATTAGAAAGTCGATCAAGGACTTTTTTGTCATCAAACTCCTCGAAAGATATTTCACTTATTAATAAAGGGCATTGTGCGGATTTGTTCAATTTAGTCTAATTGTATTTATCATTAATTACTTTTTGTAATATTTCAGCCAATTGCTTGTCGTTCGGAGGGAATAAAAATGTTTTATGGTCTCCTGGGACAGAATGGATCTCTATTCCTTTTCTACCATACTTACGCCAGCCTAGGTAAACGCGATCATCTAAAAAGTAAATTCGTTTTTCTACTCTAAACAGGTCTATTAAAAGATCTATAGGTTTTAGCTGATATTTTTGGTAGGCAGACTCATAGCTCTCATAAACTTCTCTTCTATAGGTAAATACCTCCTTGTCAATCTCTTTGTTTTTTAAGAAGGTTGGTTTCAATTTTCTTTTAGATATTCGCAGTTGATAAGATAAGGTTTGCATAGGATTATCCAAAAATAATTTGGCTATAAAAGGTCCCTTCTTTAACTGTCGAATTATTTTTTCTTTTACTTTTTCGATGCCCGTTGCGGATGACCCGGCATAGGTATCAAATATTCCGAGCATTTTTATTTCTTTTCCCATCTCAAGTAATTGCTTAGCCATTTCATAAGCTATTTTACCTCCCATGGAGTATCCGGCAATTAAATATGGGCCAATCGGATTTGCTTCTAAAATTTCAGCATTATACCTGGCCGCAATATCCTCAATAGTTTGAGGCAATTCACTATCTCCATTTATCCCTAAACCCTGTAGTGCATAAATTGGCTGGTCATCGTCCATAAATTTAGATATAGATTTGAAAACGAAAACATTTAGACCCCCACCATGAACCAGGTATACAGGTGGTTTAGTGCCACTTGTTTTTAGTGGAACTAAGGAATCCCAGTTTAATTTATCCTCCGGGGTCAATAATTTGACAAGTGTTTCTATCGTTGGATTTTCAAATAAGCTTGATAGGGGAAGACGTAAGCCTGTTTTCTTTTCTATGGCAGCCATTACTTTAACGGCAACTAAAGAGTGTCCTCCTAATTCGAAGAAATCATCCGTAATTCCTATTTGACTAACTCCAAGATTGGTAGTCCAAATTTCTGTAAGGAGATGATGTTCCGGGGTGCTAGGTTTAACATATCCATTTTCTGTAACTTGATTCATTACCACTTTAGGAAGTGATTTTCTATCTAGTTTTCCATTAGCTGTTAAAGGGATTTTATCTAACTCGATTAAGATCCTTGGAACCATAAACTCCGGAAGGGTCATTTTTAAGTGATTAATTATTGAATCCTTAATGAAAACAGTGTTTACCGCAACATATGCTACTAATCTTTTTTCATCATTAATATCTTCATCAACAATTATAGCGCATTCCTTTACATCTGTATGTTTAAGCAAGGCATTTTGTATCTCACCAAGTTCTATTCTATTACCTCTTATTTTAACCTGATCATCTATACGTCCTAAGAATTCAATAGCTCCATCAGGTAACCATCGTACTAAATCTCCTGTTTTGTAAAATCGGGTTTCTATTTTTTCGGCATAACGATCTATGAACATTTTACTTGTTAATTCAGGGTTACTTAAATAACCTCTGGCTACTCCAGCCCCTCCAATGTACAATTCTCCCGGAACACCAATTGCACAATAATTTAAATCCTTATTGAGAATATGTGGAATGGTGTTTCCAAAAGGCTTACCAATAGGGGCAGATGTTGGATAGTCCATATTTTTATCCACTATATGCATTAGCTTGCCTATTGTAGTTTCGGTAGGGCCGTAGTGATTTACAACCACACATTTGCTATTTGCTTTTTGAATTTCTTTAATATACTCACCAGGTAACAACTCTCCGCCAAACATTAATAATTTTGAAGGTAAAAGGAAATTACCCTGGTGCCTTAAAAATCTCCAGTGTGAAGGAACGATCTTTAAACAATCAATATTATAATTATTAAAATACTGATGTATATACTCAGGATTGTTGAATCTGTCCTTAGCAAATAAATGTAACTCTCCTCCTGATATTAAAGCATTGAACAGAATCGTATTGCCCAAATCTGTAGCAATTGTAGATCCGAGAGCAAAGCTTTTACAATCTCTTAAGGAGCTTAATTTTGAATTTAATCCATCAAAGTAATCGATAATTGATCCATGCTCAATCATAACACCTTTTGGATTTCCAGTTGAGCCAGAGGTGTAAATTACGTATATCAGATTTTTAGCTGATATATTAATAGTGGGAGTTGTTGTTGCTGTTTGCCAAATCTGGCTTTTACTATCGTCCAGGCAAATAAGGTCTCGATTCCCAGCTTCTTTGATTCGTTTTGTCGTTTCAGTATCGCATACTAATGCGCTTGCTGTAGATTGAGCAATCATATAGTTAATCCTTTGTTCCGGGAACTCGGGATCAATTGGAATGTAGGCTGCCCCAGCCTTTATGATTCCAATTATTCCAATTATTGTCTCTAAAGATGGTTTTATGCATATTGGGACAAGTGTTTCAGTTTTAACTCCTTTGCTGATTAGATAGTTTGCAAGTTGATTAGACTTTTCGTTTAACTGAGCGTAAGTTAATTTTTTGCCCTCATATACGACGGCAGTGCTACCTGGGGTGTCATGAACTATTTGGCTAAACAGGTCTAGTATTGTTTTGTCGGCAATTGGAGCCTGATCTAGTCTGGCCGGGAAAGGATTTTTATTTATTAATGAATCTTTGATAATTACTTCAGGATTATCCGTTACGGTTTTTAACAAAGATTCAAACTCCGACATCATACTGTCAATAGTATCTGATCTGAAAAGATTCGTATTATATGCCCATTCAAATGTCATCGCATTTTTAGACCCGGTAACATTTAAAGAAATTTCGAAGGTTTGAGCTACTCTTGCGTTGGAAAAAAGTTTATGAGTTAATCCATCAAATGATACTTTTTCGTCCATCCCCATATCGATGTTAAAAACAATGGGTACAAGTGGTATATGGGCCTTATCTCTCTTAATAGGTAACTTTTTGAGCAATTCGCTAAAAGTTAATCTTTGGAAATCGTATGCATCATAAATTTCACCCTTTCTCCTTTTTAGGTAATCCAGGAAAGAAAATTCAGGATCTACTTTGCTGTCAAGTGGTAGTAAATTTACGCAGTGACCAACAAGACCAAAGTTTTCTGTTGCAGCCTGACCTGACGATGGAAGACCGATAACAATATCTTGTTGCCCGGTTCTGTGATAAAGCAGGATTTCGAATACGCTTAAAAGAGTAATAACTACACTGCTACCAGCTTTAACTGACAACAACTTGATTGGATTCAATAAATCATTTTTCAGAATGTAATCATTTCTTTGACCTGTATAAGTCCGAACTGAAGGCCGCGTGTAGTCTATTGGCAAGTTAAGTACAGGAACATTATTCTTATACTTATTAACCCAGAAGTTCTGCGTTTCAAGATATTCACTGCTATTTGTAAAGTTGATCTGCTGTAAAGTATAATCACTGATTTGTTCAGCCGGTTCTAATTGAGGTAAAGTGCCATGTACATAGGAGTTATACATTTTACTTAAGTCTTCGAGAATAATTCCAATTGACCAGCCATCACCAATAATGTGGTGTATTATGAGTGTGAAATAATGAATATTTTCTTCAATTTTGTGGAGGTATATCCTAAATAAAGGGCCTTCATAAAGATCAAAAGGTATCGTCATTTCATTGTGAATACGCTCATGTAAATTTTTTGACCTTTTATCTGAATCGATGCCTGTTAAATCATCAGTAATAACAGAAGATGATACTTCTCTATATATTATTAAGTTTTCTCCATTTTTACTAATTGTAGATCTTAATGCTTCGTGCCTGTCAATTAAGCTAGCAATAGCTTTTTGAAATGCATCAGGATAGAAAACTCCGCTTAATTCAAGTGAAACAGATTCATTATAAGCCAGGCTCGCTTCATTACCACCTATAATACAGGATAGCCATAGTTCTCTTTGTGGTTCATTAGTAATTGTTACTTTTTCAATCTCATTTTCGCCAAATGGATTGAAATCCACAGCAACATATTCAAAATCTTTATTCATTAATAACTGCTTTTAGAAACGGATTTGTAAATATTGATCTTTATTCTGTTCATCTTTAATGAACCATGCCGGATTTCCTTCAATATCCTTTCCTAGTCTGGCTCCCTTTACAGGTGGGTTATCGGCGTTGATCACAATTTTAGCTGCACCGAATTTTGAATACGTTTTTGAATTAACTTCAGTAACAGGTCTGTTTAAAAAGAAACCTGCAGCAATCATTTCGTCCATACTTTTTACAAAGGAGCTTATCAATTGCTCAATGTCACTTGATGATGTGGCTTCAGTTACAAAACATGGAAATCCATCAAGTATATGGATGCCTTTTTCCCTCATTAAGGTAAACATCAATTCACTGTATGGAATTTCTTCATGAAACTTTACTTTCCATAACGACCCATAATTAGCGATAAAGAAGGGAAGGTGTCTCTTTTCTATTTCCTGATTCAGTGTTTTAGCAATGTATTCGCCTTTTTCATTTAGCTCTATTTGTAATTTTGGCCCCTTTTCTTTCATGTAAAGTAAAGATGCTTTTGCCGAAGCTAAAGCCAAAGGGTGACGAACAAATGTTCCGGCAAAGTAAGTTACGCCAACCTCAGGAAACGAGTTGTCGCCATAGTTCCAGGTTCCTCCATCAAGGGCATCCATAAACTCTTTTTTACCGGCTATAACACCAATAGGTATCCCTGCGCCAACAACTTTACCGTAAGAGGCAAGGTCGGCACGGACATTAAATAAAGCTTGTGCACCTCCCGGATGCATCCTGAAGCCGGTAATTACTTCATCGAATATTAAAGCAGAACCACTTGAAGTGGTAATCTTTCTCACTTCTTTAACAAAATCTATAGGGACAAATTCAGGGCGTCTGCTTTGTATCGGCTCAATAATTACTGCTGCAATCTCATCAGCTCTCTCTTTGATTATTGCCAATGCTTCATCGGTTCCATAATCTAGTATCAGGATGTTTTTAACAGCATCAGGCATTATTCCTGCTGCTGCTGGGAATGATTTTAGTTTCTTGGTACCTCGAACTAATACTTCATCAATAATACCATGATATGATCCTGTAAAAGCAACAATTAATGATCTTCCGGTAACGGTTCTGGCAATTCTAATGCAACCCAGCACAGCTTCAGAACCTGTACTGCAAAGGGCTGATCTGTCGAATCCTGTAAATTCACATATTAGTTTACTAACTTCTGCTGCAAGTTCATGTTGTGGACCTACCTCATATCCGTTTTCAATTTGGTTGTGCATGGCTTCTTTGATAACCTTAGGCTGGTAGCCAAGTAAGTTAGAACCAAATCCGTTTAAAACATCTATGTATTCATTACCGTCAATATCCCACATCTTGCTACCACTTGATTTGTTTATCACAATAGGGTAGATTAGCTCTTTTGTTAAGGGTTTAAAACCTGAAACAACTCTTGGGTCAGCCATGTAGCTACGGCTCTCCTCTGCATATTTTTTGCTTTTTAATGTTTTCTCGTTGTAACTCTTAGTTAATTTCTCAAGAAAACTCAATTGATCTTTACTCAGTTCATCCGATTGACGATCTATTTTTGGGGTTGCTCCAAATGGTTTTTGAATTTCAGTTTTTTCCTGAAGGGTCAGGTCCGACTCTTGTTCCTGCGTAGGTTTTGCTGATTTTACAGGAATCGGGTTAGAAATAGCATTAGTAATAGGAGAATTGTTCCCATTCATTAGTAAAACCTGCTTAGATAATATTTCTAGCTGCTGAGCTATTAATCCTAATGCCGAATCGTTGTAATTATTAGTAATTCCCAATGAAACAGGAGCAATAACTGGTTGATGATTTTCATTAGCAATTGGGGTGGTATTTTGTACTGAATCTGGGGTTTCCTGAGCCGTATTTTTACCTATATAGTCTGTTAATAATTCGATAGTCGAATATTCTTCATTTAACTTCCTAAATGTAATAGGTAAATTAAATTCTCTTTTTAAGGAGATGGCTATCTGAGTAAGTAGTAAGGAATCTAATCCTATTTCAAGGAAATTTTGATTTGAGCCAACATTTTCCATTTCAATTCCAGATGCATCTTCTAGTACATGTCTGATCTTTACTGCTAGATTGTTATTTTTCATTACAAGAGGGTTATTTGTATTTTGGTTATTGGTGTTGTTAGGTGTCACTTTGGTTAACGGAATTGCATTTACCCAATGTTTCTTTCTGTCGAATTGATAAGTTGGAAGATCTTTGAACAATCTTTTCTGGTTGTTGTAAAAATTATCCCAATTTGGTTGTATGCCATTGTTCCAAAGCTGACCTAATGTGTTTAGTATTATGCAATAATCGTTCTCATTGCTTGCCAGACTCTGCATTGCCTTAACAGAAGTAGATTTCAGGGCTGCAATTTGTCGTACAAGAGTAGTGTTTACCGTTCCTGGGCCAACCTCCAGAAAAACCGGAGTGTTGTAGGTAAGTATGGTATCTATGGCCTTAGAAAACTGTACAGTGTCTCTTAAATGACTGGCCCAGTATTCTGGGGCTATTGCTTCTTCATCAGTTAGTATTTTACCAGTAACGGTTGAGACAATGGGTATTTGAGGTACAGAAAGAGATACGTTCGAAACTATACTTTGAAAATCATTAACTATTGGATCCATCATAGATGAATGAAACGCATGGCTTGTAAAGAGTAGCTTGTTAGGTATTTCTTTAGTCTCAAGAAGTTTGCTGAACTCCAGAATTTGGGTTTTTGGCCCTGCTATCACACAAAGTTTAGGGCTATTAACTGCTGCAATTGATAGTCCTTCGTTTAATAAACCGGCTATTGAATCAACTTCACTTCTTACAGATAGCATTGATCCGGTAGGAAGCTCATTAACCATTGCGCCTCTAACTGCTATTAATTTTAATCCATCTTCTAATGAAAATACTCCTGCAAGGTGTGCTGCAACATATTCTCCAATGCTATGTCCACAAAGTAGAGTAGGAGTAATGCCCCAATTTATCCATAGTTTGGCAAGTGCATATTCAATTACAAATAGTGCCGGTTGTGTGTATCTGGTTTGTTTTAATAACTGCTCTGCCTGATCACTGGGTGAATTGGTGAATATTACGTCTCTAATGTCCAGGTTTATATGTTGTTTAAGTATCTCAGCACAATGGTCTACTGATTCCTTAAATGCAGACTCGTCTTTGTATAGGTCGGAGGCCATGTTTAAGTATTGGGCACCTTGACCGGGAAATGTAAACACAACTTCTTGAGGTAGTTCTTTTAGATTATTAGCTGTGCCTTCTTTTGGTCGTTCCAAGCTAAGTAGGCTAATTAAGGATTCATTAGTATTGGCAACGGCAAATCTCCTGTAGGAGAAGTCGTTTCTTGACTTTTGAAGTGTGTAGGCAACATCTGCAATATCAATATTCTTGGTTTTATTTAAGAAGTTGGCTATTGACGGGGCATATTGTTCTCTACTGTATTCTGATTTTGCAGACCAGGTAATAAGGTTATATGGTCTGCCAGGTGTTGATAATGGAACAGGGTTTTCGTATTCTTCAATAACTACATGGACGTTTGTTCCTCCTACACCAAAAGAACTTACGCCGGCAACTCTTTTCGAGTCAGAATTCCAGTCAGCCAGTTTACTGTTCACGTAAAAAGGACTATTTACAAAGTCGATATTTTTATTTCCTTCTTTAAAACCAAGAGATGCAGGGAGCTTTTTGTGGTATAATGATAAGCAAGTTTTAATTAAGCCAGTTACTCCTGCAGCTTGTGTTAAATGACCAAAATTGCTTTTAATTGAGCCTATAGCGCAGAATTGAGTTTTATCTTGAGGACCAAAAGCTGTAACCAATCCGTCAAATTCAATTGGATCGCCAATTGGAGTTCCAGTACCATGTGTTTCGATATAGGAAATTTCTGAAGCCGCAATTCCAGAGTCATTTATGGCTTCTTCTATTGCATTTGCCTGGCCATCAGCGTTGGGGGCGGTAAAGCTTCCTTTTTCTGATCCGTCGTTATTTAAACCGATGCCCTTAATTACCGCATAAATGAGATCACCATCCCGTTCTGCATCAGCTAATCTTTTAAGTAAAACAACGCCTGCACCATCACTAAATACAGTTCCGGTAGCGTCATTGTCAAAAGGACAGCAGTGACCATCAGCACTCAACATACTTCCTTCTTGATAAATGTGGCCACTGTTAATAGGAGTGCTAACACTGGCAGCGCCGGCAATGGCTGCGTCGCATTGCCCCGATCGCAAGCTATTAACAGCCTCTGCTACGGCAAGTAATGAAGTTGAGCAGGCAGAGTTTACACTAACGGCTTGTCCTTTTAGGTTTAAATGATAAGCCGTTCTTGAGGCGATGTAGTCTTTCTCATTAACTGTAAGCACCTGCATATTGCCTACGTTTTCAATTAATTCGGGGTATTGTAATAAATTGTTTACATAGTAAGTGCTGCTACCGCTACCCGCATAAACGGCGATTTTTTTGTGGCAAATAGGGAATAAATGCCCCGTTTTTTCCAATACCTCCCATGCAATCTCTAAAAAGATTCTTTGTTGCGGATCCATTAGATCTGCCAGCTTCGGGTTAATTCCAAAAAAGGCAGGGTCAAATTTTTCAGCATCTTTTATTACTCCACGGGCTTTAACATAAGAACTATCATTTTTTAAACGATCAGGAATACTAATGTCTAGTTCATCATCTGTGAAAAACTTAGTTGTTTCTCTGCCTTCGATCAGCAAGTTCCATAATTCATCAATAGTTTCGGCTCCTGGAAATCTACCCGCCATTCCTATTATAGCTATATCCTGTGAGGTAGTAGTGTTTTTATCTTTTTTAGGGGAAGCTTGTTGCGTTGTATTCTTGTTTCCAAGGAATTCGGCAATGCCGGCAATAGTGGGGTATTGGTATAGTTTGGTTATGGGTAGATGATAATTGAATTGATATTTTAACTCCACGACTGTTTTTTGAGCAAGAAGAGAGTTTCCTCCTAGTTCAAAAAAATTATCTTCAATCCCTATTTTGTCGTATTGAAATATATCAATAAATAGGTCTGTAATGTCTTTTTCTAACTGGGTTCTTGGGCTTTTGTAGAGTACATCTAGTTCAGGTCTTTTAAAATCTGGTTTAGGCAATGCTTTCCTATCAACTTTGCCGCTTGTTGTTTTAGGAAGTTCTTCAAGCCAAATAAAGCCCGATGGGATCATGTAATCTGGAAGAAGCTTACTTATATTGTATCGAAGCCTGTTGTTGTCTCCAGTAGCTTTATTTCCTGTTAAATAGGCTATCAGTGTTTTTCTGCCTGGATAGTCTTCTCTTAATATTACTATTGCCTGATTAACGTCTTCTTCTTTCATTAAGGCAATTTCAATTTCGCCTAGTTCTACCCGATTGCCTCTTATTTTAACTTGACCATCTTTTCGGCCTCCAAACTCTATTTCACCATTTTCTAACAGTTTACCAAGATCGCCGGTTCGATATACTTTGATTTGCCCTTTGGTTGGGTGACTTAGTTCGATAAATTTCTCATCAGTAAGTTCAGGCTGGTGAAGATATCCGTTTGATAAGCAATAGCCTGATATGCATATTTCGCCTATTTTACCATTCTCAAGAAAAGTTAATTCTTCATCAACAAAATAAACTGAACACTGTGCTATCGTTTCCCCAATTGTGGGTATTGATTCCCAATTTTCCGGATTTCCGGTGAGCCTTAATTCTGTTACCCAAATAGTTGTTTCGGTTGGTCCATAGACGTTTACCAGGCAGGAATTTGGAATTGAAGAAAAGAATTCTCTTATGGTATGGGTAATTTTAAGTAGTTCCCCGCCGGTTATCAACTCTTTTAAACTGACTGGAAATAGGCGTTCTTTTATGGCAGCTTCTGCTAAATATTGAAGGGTAACATAAGGTAAAAAGGCTTTATTGATATTATTAGAAATGATGAAATCTAATAATTTTACTCCATCAAGTCGGTAATCATCATCGATAAGATAAAGCGTTGCGCCTGTTGTTAAAGGAACAAATATCTCTTGAAATGATGCATCAAAACTCAGGTGGCAAAATTGCAATGCCTTAATGCCCTTGCCGTTAAGGGCATTGTTTTTTTGCCATTTTAAAAAATTACTAAGGCTGCTATGTCTTAAGCATACTCCTTTAGGTTTTCCTGTAGAACCCGATGTGTAAAGAATGCATCCATTTTCAGATTGCGAGAAAATGGCTTTTAAAGGTATTTCTGCGTATGATTTATCAGAAGAAATAAGATCTAACCCAAGTTTAGTGAAGATGTTATATTCATTTGATAATGAGATGCATGTGCTTACTTTGGAGTCTTCTTTAATTTGTAGTAGTCTATTCTCAGGGTAGGTTGGATCTAACGGTAAATAGGCTTTTCCTGCTTTAAGAATTGCCAATAAACCAATAATCATTTCTATAGAGCGAGTTGCGCTAATTCCAATTATTTCCTGGTCAATCGCTTGGTTTAAAATTTCATTTGCTAAACTTTCTGCTCTTTTGTTTAATTCAAAATACGTAATTGACTTTTTACCAAAAATTACCGCGATAGTTTCCGGAAAATCTCTTGCTGCAATACTAAATAATTGATGAGCTAGTGGTTCGTTTGGGGTATTAGAAATTTGGTCTGTAAACATAGGAGAGTGATAGGTAAATTAAACGGTTGCATGTTAGATTGCAAAAGTTATTCCCTTTTGTGACTTCTGTAAATAGACGGGGTTAACTGCCTGTAATTTTGATGTATCGTTACAGTTAGGTAATTATTAGATTGTTTTTAAATTAGCGTAGCCCGACGTGGGTGCTGCAATAGGGCAAAAAAAAGACCCTTATTGAAACAATAAGAATCCTTTTGCAGATTTTAGCTTTTAAAGGCTAAATTATTTTTTCTCTGGAGGTGTATTAACAATCTCTCCGAACTCGTTTACCCAGGCCATCATGCTTTCCAGGTCACCACCTGTGGAATTTTGCTGACGTTCAAGTTTACGCTGCTCTTTATCTTCCTTTTTCTTTTGTCTGTTTTTTTCTAGTTGCTTCTTCATGAAGGTAGCCTGAGATTTAGCCATAAATTCAATGTATTAGTTAAAAAATAACTTTCCTCTGGTTTTACCTGTCTGCCAGCATGTAAACGTTTATTGTTTACTGTTGATATGGCTTGATATAATTAATTCTCGGGCGACAACGGATCAGCAGCCAGGAGGAATTGAAACCCAATCAAAAGGTTTGATTGGCAAGTAAATATTAAGAGAATAGTGTAATGATATCCCGTTTGTTACAAATGTACGAAATTTATCGTTAATAATCAACATTCATAGAAACTAGGTGGCGGATCTACATTCTACTGATTCATTTTATAGATCAGATGGTGCTGTAATTGTTTTGAGACTTATAAGCCGACAGTAACTGTGTAGGTTGCTGTTACCTCTGCTTTTAATTCTTTGGTGGTAGCAGTTCTAAGTATGCCTGTAAGGTTGTACGAAAAAGTAGGGGAGGTGAGGTAGGTTTTAAGGTCAGGGCTTCCTGTTACTATTGGGATGGTAAGTTTTGAAGCCTTGGTGTTTGATGGATTTGTTCTGGCAATTATTAAGCTATCTTGTCCAGATGCCCTAACGGTTACAATTATGGTCTCTATGTTTTGAATGTTGTTTAAACTATTGGTATCTAAAAGTGCTAATTTAAAATCTTTGATCTTTATGCCTTTTATATTCTTAGCTCCAAATTTATCTGACTGACCATTGATCAGAGAATCGAGATTTAGAGATTTCGTATTGATGTCTTTAATCAATATTATTGAGTCTGTATCCGAGATCTTAGGTATGGTAAAAGATATGGCTTTAGTATTGATGAAAACATCTCGTTGAATAGACTCACTAATATTATTGCAAGACAAAAGTACAGCTGTAATTATTAACGCTGATGCCAGCAAAATATTAGTTTTAGTTCTCATATAAATTACCTTAATTTGATTTTTCATCTTCACAAAGATTCAAAATATTCTCCATACCACCAATTAAATCGTACGGAGAATTCGGAGTCTTAAAATCAGGGTTTTTTTTAGAAACTTCTCAGATATTTGGCAATTATAGCTCGCAGAATAATATATTGTCGTGTTGTTTAACTATCTGTAAAACAATGTTATTACTAGTTTTTTGTTTAAGTTTTTATTTATTTAAAAGTGTTTTAATTTGGGTTTGAGGTCTTTGAAATGCAGAATAATATTCTGTATTGAGTTTAAACTTGTTGTATTACAGTTGTTTAAGTTTGTTTACGTGTACTAGTATTGCTGTCTGTTATAAGCTGCAGAAAAATCAGTCCTCATGCTTTTAAAACGCTCAACAACGGTAGCTATAAATGCTTCGTCAAGGATTTGAAATATCTCATTGGCCCCTCCTCCACTGAGGTCAAGTTCCGATAATTTGTAGCTCTGCTCCAGTGTTCCTTGTTCAAATTTGATGATGTATTTTTGGTTCATATTGAACAGTGTGATCTTGCATTCCGGGTGTGGAAGTTCTGCTATTACTCTCATGTTTTTGTAGTTTATTAATTAGGAAATTTGATAAAAAAAACCGCCTTTCTTTTGGTTGGGCGGCTTAATTTTTATATCTATTTTTTGAATCTGTTTATTGAAATTTAACGCCCATTTCTTTTACAAGGAAATCAGCTTTGTCGATTTTTGAAGCTACCCATAGTACGTAACGGATGTCTACTCCAATTGATCTGCTATAGCTGTCATTCCATGCGTAGTCGTTTATTGTAGCGCCGTAAGCACGGTCAAAATTTACCCCTACCAACTCGCCGAATGCGTTCATGATTGGTGAGCCAGAGTTGCCTCCGGTAGTGTCCATGTTGTAAAGGAAGGAAACGGGTACGTCGTTAAGGTCCTTCTTTACGTAAGTTCCAAAATCTTTAGCGGTCCAAAGTGCTTTAATTTGCTCAGGGTAAGAGAAATCCGGATTTCCGGTTGCGCCTTTTTCAAGTATTCCTTTTATGGTAGTGTATGGTCGCATGTACGATGCATCTGCTGGCCAATAGCCTTTAACATAGCCGTAAGTTAATCTAAGTGTGCTGTTTGCATCTGGAATGAAGTTTTTATTTAGGAACTTCTCTTTGATGTTTACATAGTCGCCCATAAGCCTATTTAAAAGCCCGTCTCTGCGGTCTTTTTCTGGTTTTAACTCATTGATTTGTTTTGCGATATCATCTTCAAAAAGAAGTAATCCATCATTATATGTAGAGATTGATTTTGGAGATTGAAGTAGAGTGTTTAAAACGTAGTTGATTTCTTTTAGTTTGCTTAGTTCGAAAACGTTTTCAATGAATTTGTCTATAACATCGTTGCTGTTGGCGCTTTTACTGGTGATTTTGTCAACAGCAGCTACCTTTTGAGTGGTATTAAATTGCGCTGCATCTTCAAGCATTCTTTTAAGAATCAGTCTGTCTGCATCTATTTCGAATGATTCATAAGAGTTTGATAGGTTTTGTTTTAGCTTTTGGATGTTTTGGTCGAAGTAATCTTGTTTCTGAGCTGCTGGCTGAGCATTAAGTGCTGCCTTAAAGATGTTTATGTTTTTAGCAACGGTTAGGAGATTTGTAGAAGTGTAAATCTGTGTAAGCCATAGATCACGTTGCGCATCGCTATTGATAAGCTTGTACAAGTTGTCGATTTCATTCATCAGGTTGCCGTATTTGGCTTTGGTATTAACGTTGCTGTTGATGAATTGAATAAGCGCTTCTTCTTCCTTTTTCTTTTTTGAAATAAGGTCTATTCCTTTTAGGCCTTGTAGTTTACCTCTGTAATTTTTTAAAACATTGGCATTTCTTTTAATGCGGGTGGCTAATTTTATTTCTGTAGTTTTATCTTTTTTGCTGATAGTTTCCATAGTTGTGTTTTGGAAATCATATAGGTTAGATACGTAGGGTAGTAGGAACTTTTCCTGATACTCAATAAATGCTGCAGGGCGATGACGGAAGGTTTTTCCCGGGTAACCTAGGATGAAAACAAAATCATTCTCGTTAGTGCCTTTTGGATTTACTTTTAAGAATTTCTTAGGAGTGTATGGTACGTTGTCTTTTGAATACTTAGCTGGAGAGCCGTCTGGAGCTACATAAGCGCGCATAAAAGAGAAGTCTCCGGTGTGGCGAGGCCATACCCAATTGTCTGTTTCGCCTCCAAATTCTCCAATCTGTCTATTTGGTACATATACTAGTCTAACGTCTTGGATGGTTTTGTAGCGGAATAGTACATAGGTTTTTCCGATAAACATTTCTGATACTTCAGCTTTAATGCTTGGGTCTTTCTTTTCTGCTTCGATAGCGATGTTTTTCATTACATCGGTTATAATTTTTAATCGCGACGCAGGGTCTTCTATTTGCACTACAGAACCTAAAACCTTGTCCGATACATCTTCATAACTATCAGTTATGCGACATGTTAATCCTTTTGCCTCAATTTCCTGTTCACGTGTTTTGGCAACAAATCCATTGGTCATGTAGTCGTGTTCTTTTGTGCTGGCTAGTTGAACCGCGCTAAATGCACAATGGTGGTTGGTGATGATTAAGCCTTCATTTGAAACGAAAGATCCGGAGCAACCACCAACATTTACAAGTGCATCTACAAGGCTGGTGCCTTTTGGATTATATATGCTGTTTTGGTCAATTTTTAAGCCTGCTTTTTTTAAGTCAAGTTTATGGATTTCGCTCAAAGGGAACATTCCTTCGTCCCATGGCTTGTAGCCCGATTGGACTATCCCGAGCGCAAGGAGTGAAGTGAAAATTAAGGTTTTCTTATTCATCTTTATGATTAATATGGTAGTTAAAACCACAAATTTAGGGATTTTAATTATGCTTTTACCTATTGATGGCAGTATTGAGTACTTGGTTTTGTATTTTTGTAGTTCATTTACATAGATAAAAATGGCAGAGGATTTACGTATAATAACCGATATCAGTAAAGAAGAGCAGTATCTTTCTTTGATCCCTCAAATCAAGGGCTTAATATCTGGAGAGGACGATCAGATTGCAAACCTGGCTAATGTTGCGGCAGCTTTAAAAGAACAGTTTAAGTGGTTTTGGGTTGGTTTTTATTTGGTTAAAGGTGATGAGTTGGTGCTTGGCCCTTTTCAGGGGCCGGTGGCTTGTACCAGAATCAAGAAAGGAAAAGGTGTTTGTGGAGCTTCGTGGCAACAGGAAGAGGTTTTGGTTGTGCCTGATGTAGATGAATTTCCGGGGCATATTGCTTGTGCTTCTGCATCAAGATCGGAGATCGTTTTACCTGTTTTTAGTGGCGGTAATGTTATTGGTGTGTTAGATGTTGATAGTGAATATCTTTCTCATTTTGATGATCTTGACGCTAAATACTTAAAGGAAATAATTAGTTTATTAGATGTCTAAATTACCGTACTCTTTTTATCAGAATCCTGATGTAAATGATCTTGCTGTGCAGTTGCTCGGTAAGTTGTTATTTACCAGGATTGATGGTGAATTAACAGGAGGTATAGTAGTTGAAACGGAAGCCTACAAAGGGGTAGAAGACAAGGCTTCTCACGCTTATGGCGGCCGTTTTACGAACCGCACTCAGGTAATGTTTGAGGAGGGTGGTTTGTCTTATGTTTATTTGTGTTACGGCATTCATCATCTTTTTAATGTGGTTACGGCTCCAAAAGGAACGCCTCATGCTGTTTTGATCAGAGGGCTTGAGCCTTTTGAGGGGATGGATGTAATGTTGCGAAGAAGGAATATGGCTTCTTTAAAGCCTAATATTACAGCTGGGCCGGGGGCACTTTCGAAAGCATTGGGGATAGATAAAGGCTTAAATGCCAAAGATCTGCTGGGTGATGAGATATGGATTGAAGATAATGGGTTGATCTTTAATGAAAATCAGATCGTTGCTTCAGCCAGAGTTGGTGTTGATTATGCTGAGGATCATGCTTTGTTGCCATGGCGTTATTACGTTAGAGGGAATAAATTTGTAAGTAAGCCAAACAAATAGAATAGATTTTTATAGGTGGTAAAACCACTATTGTTGATAACAAATGGAACGGTTGATTTAATTATCAGCCTTTTTTATTGATATTTGAATCGATGAATTATGAGAACACTTTAGCCTTTGCCCAGAGCCTGGATCATGTAGATCCGCTCGGTGGTTTTAGAGATGATTTCTTGTTTCCGCAACAAAACGGTAAGCCTTTTATTTACTTGTGCGGTAATTCTTTAGGATTGCAACCTAAAGCTGCACGTGAGGTTTTGATTGAGCAACTTAACAACTGGCATAACCTTGCTGTAGAAGGGTGGTTTGAAGGTGATAGCCCTTGGATGTTTTATCATAAAGAGTTAAAAAAACTGATGGGGCCTTTGGTTGGGGCAAGTGCTAAAGAGGTTTGCCCGATGAACACATTAACAGTCAACTTGCATTTGTTGATGGTTAGTTTTTATAAGCCAACTAAAGGTCGGTTTAAGATCATCATGGAGGCTGGGGCTTTTCCATCAGACCAATATGCAATTGAAAGTCAGGTTCGTTTTCATGGGTATGACCCGAAAGATGCGATTGTTGAGGTTGTGCCAAGAGGAGGTGAACATACTTTAAGAACAGAAGATATATTAGATCAGATTGCCGAACAGGGAGATAAGTTGGCTTTGGTGCTGTTTGGAGGGGTGAATTATTTCACTGGTCAATGGTTTGACATGGAAGCAATAACTAAGGCAGGGCATGCTGTTGGAGCTGTTGTAGGCTTTGATTTGGCTCATGCGGCAGGGAATGTTCCTTTGAAATTGCACGACTGGAATGTTGACTTTGCTTGCTGGTGTTCGTATAAGTATCAGAATTCAGGTCCAGGAGGTATCAGTGGTATTTTTGTTCATGAAAAGCATTTTACGGATACCACATTGAATCGCTTTGCAGGGTGGTGGGGATACCAGGAAGAACAGCGATTTAAAATGGAGAAGGGCTTTGTGCCCGAGGTTGGTGCTGATGGTTGGCAGGTGAGCTGTACTCAGGTGATGCCTATGGCTTTGTATTTTGCTTCACTACAAATTTTTGAAAAGGCAGGGTTCATTGATTCATTAAGAAGTAAAAGTAAAACTTTAACATCTTATTTATTTTATATTATAAATGAGGTTGATAAGGATTTGAATAATGCGCAGTTTGAGATTATAACTCCTTTGGATGAGAATGACCGGGGAGCTCAGGTTTCAATAATTGCAAAACAAAAAGGAAAAGAGATTTTTGAGAAATTAGTGGCAAATAATGTTCTTGGCGACTGGAGAGAACCTAATGTAATTAGGTTGAGTCCGGTTCCTTTGTATAATTCATTTGAAGATGTATTTCGTACAGGAGAACTTCTATTGCAAATCAGTAAAGAAGTTCTTTAGTACAATTTAAAAGATTTTAATATGATAAACTATAATCCAAAAGACTGGTTCACTTTTATCTTTCACATACATAAAGCGGATACAATTAGAAAGCTGTGGCCACTGATGGTTAGTGTAGCGATTTTTTCAGGCATAATTGCTTTTTTAGAGCTTAACTATCTAAAGTTAGCTGAGACTACCTATGTGAAAAATATAGGGATGATGCACAATCTGCTCGGTTTTGTGATCTCTATGCTGTTGGTTTTTAGGACCAATACTTCGTACGACAGGTGGTGGGAAGGCAGAAGGCTTTTAGGGGCCTTAACAAATGTGAGCCGCAACTTTGCGATAAAGATTAAATCATTGAAATTAAAGGAAGAGCATGTTGAGTTTTTCGAGTATGGTATTCCAAAATATGCCTTTGCTTTAAAAGAGCATTTGAGAGAAAAACAGTACTTCGGTAAAAACAGTTTTCTTATTGAGGTTGATGGAGGGAAGCACATTCCTAATCAGGTTGCAGCCAGTATATCATCTAAAGTATTTGAATTGCAGGCAACCGGTGCTATTAGTCAGGAACAGTTAATTATACTTAATTCAGATGTTCAGCAGTTTACTGATATATGTGGTGGCTGTGAGCGCATTAAGAATACACCAATTCCGTATTCTTATAGTGCTTTCATCAAGAAATTCATCTTCATTTATGTAATAACTTTGCCATTTGGCTGGGTGTTTAGTTTGGGGTACTTTGTGATTCCTATTGTGCCATTTATATTGTACGTACTGGCCAGTTTGGAGCTTATTGCTGAAGAGATTGAAAACCCATTTGGGACAGATGCCAACGATTTGCCGGTTGATGAGATATGTGATAACATTGAAAAGCACGTAGGGCAGATACTGCGATAAGATGATTAATATTGCCTGGCATCCCTTGTTTGCACATCCTTTACCAGAGGGGCATCGTTTCCCGATGCTGAAGTATGAGTTAATTCCGGAGCAGCTAATACATCAGGGGGTTATTAGCAGGAAAAACTTGTTTGCTCCAGAGGTGGCGAGTGAGGACGTGATTTTACTGAGTCATAAGGTTGAGTATTGGAAGCAGTTAAGGGATTTAACACTTCCTGCAAAAGAGCAAAGGAGGATTGGTTTTCCTTTAACAGCGCAGTTGGTAGAACGTGAATTGAGAATTGCACAGGGCACTATTGATGGAGCTATGTTTGCAAAACAATATGGAATAGCTTTTAATGTTGCTGGTGGTACACATCATGCAGGTAGTAATTGGGGTGAAGGCTTTTGTTTGTTAAATGATCAGTCTATTGCCGCTAATTACCTATTGTATAATGGTTTATGTGATCGAATCTTAATTGTAGATTTAGATGTGCATCAGGGAAATGGGACTGCTGAGATCTTCCATAATGAGGCTCGTGTGTTTACATTTTCTATGCATGGTGATAAAAATTTTCCGTTTAGAAAGGAGCAATCTGATTTGGATATAGCACTGGAAGATGGAATTGAAGATGAAATGTATTTAAGTAAATTAAGTGCTTGTTTACCTGGATTATTAGCGCACAAACCTGATTTTGTGTTTTACTTATCGGGAGTAGATGTGCTTAAAAGTGATAAATTGGGCAAGCTTGCTTTATCTAAAGTGGCATGCATGGAAAGAGATAGAATGATATTGCAGTTTTGCAAAGACAACTATTTGCCAGTTCAGGTAAGTATGGGTGGAGGATATTCGCCTAATGTTAGGGATATAGTTGATGCGCATTGTAATACGTTTAAAGTTGGTATAGATATTTTTGAATAATTATGAAGATTGTTATTGCAGAGAAGCCTTCTGTGGGGCGTGAGTTGGCTAAAGTCTTCGGCGCTACTACAAAAAAAGACGGTTATATAGAAGGGAAGGGGTATTCATTTACCTGGGCATTCGGGCATTTGCTTCAATTGGCTCCACCTCAGGAGTATGGCTTTATTGGATGGAGAAGGCAACATTTGCCGATGCTTCCTAAAAAATTTAAGCTTGGCATCAGGAAAATAAAAACTAAAGATGGCCTTGTTGAAGATCCTGGAGTTAGGAAACAACTGGACATCATTAAAAAGCTATTTGATGAAGCTACAGAAATTATAGTTGCAACGGATGCGGGGCGGGAAGGTGAACTCATTTTCCGCTATATCTACTATTTTTTGAAATGTAAAAAACCTTTTAAAAGGCTATGGATTTCCTCACAAACTGATGAGGCTATTAAAGAAGGCTTTAGAAACTTAAAGCCGGGAACCGATTACGATACGCTTTTCAATTCGGCGCATTGCAGGTCGGAATCTGATTGGTTGGTTGGGATGAATGCTACTCAGGCATTGAGTATATCTGCAGGATCACGGTCGGTACTTTCATTGGGAAGGGTTCAAACGCCTACTTTGGCAATGATTTGCTCTCGCTTTCTGGAGATAAAGAATTTTGTTCCTCAACTCTATTATCAGCTTGCAATACAATTAGATAAGGATGGTCAGCTGTTTAAAGCGATTTCTGTAAACAACTTTGATAAGAAGGAGGATGCAGAGGAGCTGTTCGCAAAAATAGAGGATGTTGCTGCTGGCTTTCCAAACGGTGGTAAGATTTTAACAGTTGAGGCTAAGCCAAGGAAAGAACCACCTCCCTTACTGCATGATTTAAGTAGTTTACAGCAAGAAGCCAACAAGCGTAAGGGATTTACAGCCGATCAGACTTTGAACTTGTTACAGGGCTTGTATGAGAGTAAATTGGTTACTTATCCGCGTACCGGTAGTAGATATATTGGAGATGATGTTTTTGCAGGGGTTCCTAATCTGATAGATAAACTAAAAGATCATAAGGACTTTGGTAAACAGGCTGATTTTCTGTCGACTGCAACCTTAAACAAGAGAAGTGTAAATGCAAAGAAGGTAACGGATCACCATGCTATTTTGCCTACAGGTGAATCTCCTTATCAATTGAGTGGCGATAAACAGGCAATTTATGATATGGTAGTTGGAAGAATGCTTGAAGCCTTCCATCAGGAATGTATAAAAGAGATCACAAAAATAACCATTGAAGCAGGTTCTGTTTTTATGGCAAATGGAACTGTAATTCGCTCTGCGGGTTGGAGATCTGTATTTAATGAGTCGGATGACGATAAAAAGGATGAGGAAAACCCATCTTTACCAAAAGTAAAAGCAGGCGAGGAACTTCCAATTGTAAATAAGGCTTTGCTGGAGAAACAAACTAAGCCTAAAGCTTTATATAATGAAGCGTCTTTATTAAAGGCTCTTGAAACCTCTGGAAAGGATATTGAGGATGAAGAGTTGAGGTATGCAATGAAGGATAGTGGATTGGGGACTCCGGCTACCAGAGCCGCTATTATTGAAACGCTGATTAACAGGGAGTATATTGTAAGGGAAAAAAGAAATTTGGTGCCTACAACTAAAGGCTTGGCTGTTTATGATGTAGTAAAGGATCAGAAAATAGCTCAGGCGGAGTTAACCGGTCAGTGGGAGAAGAGGTTGGAAGAAATCCGCTCTGGAGCATCCGTAGCTGATTTTAAAGCTGAAATCACTGATTATACACGGGCTATTACAAATGAGTTGCTACAATCGGGAGCTGGTTTGGCTGAGAAGTTTGCTAAAGAGGAGAAGCCTGCAGAAAAAGTGGGTTAAGAGATCCCATTTTTGTGAGTATATTCGTTTTTAACTAAAATAATGAAAAGGAAAATTATGTATTCCGTATTGATTTTTATCGCTTTGTTTGCTTTGACAACAGTTTGGGTACTTAGCTTTCCTATATTTGGGCGCGTGCCTGAAGGGGCTCGTTTAGAACGGATAAAGAAACTGCCTAACTATAAGGATGGTGGGTTAGAAAACTTATCTCCAACACCTATGAAGCCTGATGACGTAAGTTATTGGGACATGATAAAGGGAATGTTGAAAGGGAATGATAAGGGGGCTCCTAAAAATGCTCTTCCTAATGTAAAGCCTGATTTTGTGCAAAATACTGCGGAGACTAAGATTACCTGGTTTGGGCATTCTTCCTATCTGGTACAAACAGATGGACAAAATATATTGGTTGACCCGGTATTAAGTGAAAGGCCATCTCCAATTTCTTTTATTGGTTCTAAAAGGTTTCTTGGAACTGATTTTGTGAAAGCAGAAGATTTTCCGGAATTGGATGTGGTATTGATTACGCACGACCACTATGATCATTTGGATTATGAAGCCATTTTAAAGTTAAAGGATAAAACGAAACGATTTATTGTTTCATTAGGTGTAGGATCACATTTAGAATATTGGGGTGTTCCAGCAAGTAAGATTACGGAATTGTCGTGGGGAGAAGAAACAGTTAATAGTACTATGAAGTTTACTGCGCTTCCAGCCCGTCATTTTACCGGTAGGGTATTTAAAAGAAATCAAACAGTTTGGTCTGCATTTGTTTTGCAAACATCTAAAGATAAAATGTATTTGGGAGGTGACTCAGGTTATGATACGCATTTTAAAAGTGCCGGAGAGCAATATGGCCCATTTGACATTGCAATATTGGAATGCGGACAGTATAATGCTTATTGGCCTTTAATACACATGTTTCCAGAGCAAACCGTTCAGGCCGCTTTAGATTTGAAAGCAAAGGTGCTATTGCCGGTTCATTGGGGTAAATTTAAGTTAGCGATGCACGATTGGAATGAGCCGATTATTAGAGTAGTAAAAAAGGCTAATGAGGTAAATCTGAAAATTACAACACCATTGATGGGTGAGTCGGTAGTTTTAAATACAACTTATCCTTCGAGTGAATGGTGGTTAGCTGATAACTTATAATATTAAACAATATCATTAAATAGGTGTTGTTTATATGATAGTCATCTATAACTTAAAACAATGAAAACTGATTTTGTAGAAATTTTTCAAACCATTAGGGCGTCGCTGCAGCCTTACGCTACCGTGGGTTTTAGTAATAGAATAAACAGTGAGACTTCGTTTGATCTGTGGAGCGACAAAAATGTGGTTATTGAAGGCAAAAAAAGGAATGAAGTTTTTTTTGCAAGTGTAATGATACAAAAAGGACATGTTGGTTTTTACTATATGCCCGTTTACGCTGAACCGGATATGAAAAAGATTTTTCACCCCAATTTGCTTAAATTGCTGAAAGGGAAGTCGTGTTTTCATATTTTAAAACTTGACGATGCATTGATGTCTGAAATTGAAGATGCTTTAGCCGCGGGTTTTAAACTTTATAAAGAAAGGGGTTGGGTATAACACTAGGTTGGCAACAGGATGTAATTACCAGTTTTGAGGATATTGGTATTTCCACACATTATATTGAATCTCCGAATTATAGTTTATTGTCTGTAGGCGAAGGGAATGTTGTAATAAATTGCATTTCATTTGAAAGTATTTGTCGTCCTGAAGATCTTGTTGCCTTACAGGAAGCGTATCAATTGAAAGATATCTCCCTGGTTCATTTATGGGAAGATATATGGGGAACGAGAAAAGCACAGGTGATAGGACGGATTTCTTCTATTCTTGGATTGAATAAGCGAATACATGCTCGCAAAACCAAAATTGTTCCTATTACGCAAAAGGAGGCCGATGATTTCTTAAATGAAAACCATTTACAGGCATCGGCGAAATCTAAATATAAATTCGGTTTAAATTTGGATGATCAGCTTATTGCGGTAGCTTGTTTCAGTAATCTTAGATATATGAAAGGCATTAAGCCGGGGTATAGGTCGGCTGAGTTGATCCGTTTTGCTTCTTTAACAGGATTTACTGTAATAGGTGGCTTTAGTAAGTTGCTAAAGCATTTCATTCAAACTTTTAATCCTGATGATGTAATGAGCTATGCAGATAGGGATTCGTCGTTAGGGAAGGCTTATGAACAATCGGGATTTAAGCTTACCGATATTACACCACCTGCAGAGATATGGCTAAAGCGAGATACTTTGGTGAGGTACTTTCCTCATCGATTACCCGTTAATAGTGACGGTTCTTTGATTGATGGTGAATACATAAAGATTTATAATACAGGGAATTTAAAATATATTTTATACTTCTAATGCATCAAAATCCTTTACTAGTTATACTAGGGCCAACTGCATCAGGTAAAACCAAATTAGCTGTTAGATTAGCCGAATTCTTAAATGGGGAGGTTATTAGTGCGGATAGCAGGCAGGTTTTTAAAGGAATGGATATCGGCACAGGTAAAGATATCAATGAGTATTTGATTAATGGAAGAGCTATTCCATATCACTTGATAGATCATAAGTTGGCTGGTGAAAGGTATAATGTAAATGAATTTAAAGAAGATTTTTATACTGTTTATGCCGAGTTAACAGCTAAACATGTTCTTTCTATACTTTGTGGTGGCACAGGGATGTATGTTCATAGCATTCTTCAAAATCATGAATATACTGCTATACCTGTAAATCATGAATTAAGAGACATTTTAAAAGAATTGGATATCGAATTGTTAAGAGCAAGGTTGTCTGATTATCCATCTGAATTTACAAAGCAAGCCGACCGGTCATCTCATAAAAGAATGGTCAGGGCTATTGAAATTGCAGAATATCTTTCTCATAATGATTTGCAGATTGTTGAAAGACCTAAGATTGATCCGTTGGTTATTGGTTTGACTTCGGATGTGGAGCTTCGCAGACAGAAAGTGATCAATCGTCTTGAACTCAGGTTCAATGAAGGAATGATTGATGAGGTTAAAGGATTGCTTGATGCGGGCGTTACTAAAAACGATCTGGTATTTTATGGCTTGGAGTATAAATTTATAGCAGGATACCTTTTTAATGAACTTACTTATTCGGAATTAAAAGAAAGGCTTGCAATCGCAATATGCCAGTTTGCAAAACGTCAAATGACATTTTTCAGGAAAATGGAGAAGGACGGGGTTAAGATAAATTGGTTTAATACAGCGTTAAATTCTGATGAGCTATTGGAAGGCGTAGTTGCTGCTTATAAAAGCAAGTATAATTCTAACAATTAAGCTAAATGATAAATTAATTAGTATAGTTTAAAAGTTGATTTTTCTTAAATAACATATTTCTTTTCAAGGTATGGCATGCAATTTGTAAATGTCTCTGATGTATAGTAAAAGACTATACGCTAAATTTAAATAAACGATCAAAAATGAAAAATTCTACAAAGTTCTTTGCTACTGCAGTAGCTGCGGTGGCGTTATTTTTTACGACAAATGTTAATGCTCAGTCAGATGATTCTAAGGCACTTCGTCTAGGTATTGGTTTAAATGCAGGTCTACCTACTACTAAGGCATATGGTTTTGTAATTGGTGGAGATTTGCGTTTGCAAAAAGATTTCAGTTCTAATATTTCAGGTATACTATCTGCTGGTTATAATAGCTGGTCTCGTAAGGATTCATACGGTGGAGGGAGTTATGGAATGATTCCGGTAAAGGCTGGTGCTAAAGTTTTCTTTGCTGAAAGCGCCTATTTTTCTGGAGAACTTGGTGCAGGATTTGGTACTGAAAGTGGCAGTAAAACAGCCTTTTTATGGGCGCCAGGCATTGGATATGGATTTGATAGTGGATTAGACCTGGGCTTACGTTATGAGGGTGCAGAGGTTAAAGGTGCTTCATTAGGTCAAGTAGCTTTACGTATAGCCTACGGGTTTAAGTTATAATAACCAAACTATAAATTGAAAGCCCTGCCCGGATCCCCGGCAGGGCTTTTTTGTGCTTTAGATATTATTTAGAGTTAAGAATAAGATCATAAATTATAATGCTGAAATTGAATATTTTATTTAAATGATTTGATTTTTTCATTACGTTTTTTAGTTATTTAGAATAAAAAAGGGTATTTTAACCAACAAAACAAAGTAATGGGGCTATTTTAGGCTATATAAACAGGGTTTGCTGTTTTAGAACTATAAATAGATTCGTTGATTCATAAAAATATAGATAAAGTATGAAAAAATATCTTGCGGTCGGGGTTCTGTTTATGGCCCTGTCTTGTACAAATACAGATAAAAAGAATACAGAAGCTTCAACAGACACTATATCTGAAAAGAAGGTAGTTACTAGCGCTGTTGTTGAATTAGCCGACAGTAAAGTTCAAAATATTTACAATGGTTATATCTATTTAAAAGATGCATTGGTAGAATCTAAATTTGAAGATGCTCAAAAAGCAGCTATTCAGTTAAAGACTAGTTTAGTAACTTTTCCAGGCTGTGAGAACACTGCAACAATTGCAGAAAAGATAGCTGCGGCTAAAGATATCGCAGGTCAAAGAAAAGAATTTACTTATTTGAGCTCAGATGTAATTGCTTTGTTTAAACATGCCGACTTAAAAAAGGGTTCAATATATGTCCAACATTGCCCTATGGCAAATAATGGTGATGGAGGCGATTGGCTTGCTTCAGAAAAACAGATTCAGAATCCTTATTATGGGGATGCAATGATGGATTGTGGTGCTGTTTTAGAAGAGATCAAAAGCAGTAAGTAGTTATTAATCTTACTTGATTTTGACCCACATTTAATAATTATTTAACAGCTTTGTTATACATGATTAAATGCTAATAGAAAAGGATTAGTTAGTTTTGTTTATTATAAATTTAAGATATATATGTCAGATATTGCAGAAATTAAGATTGACGGGAAGGTGTACCAATTCCCGGTTATAACAGGTTCCGAAGGAGAGAAGGCGATAGATATTTCCAAACTTAGAGATTTAACGGGGCACATCACTTTAGACTTTGGTTACAAAAACACAGGGTCAACAAAAAGTGCCATTACTTTTCTCGATGGAGAAAAAGGAATTCTAAAATATCGTGGTTATCCTATTGAAGAGTTAGCAGAAAAATCAACATTTCTTGAAGTAGCATATTTACTTATATATGGCGATTTACCTAAACAAGCTGAGCTAAACGATTTTCAAGCTCAAATTAGCAGACATACGCTAATTCATGAGGATATGAAGAAGTTTCTTGACGGATACCCTTCTAAATCTCACCCAATGGCGCAATTGTCTTCATTGGTGTGTTCATTGTCAACATTTTACCCTGAGTCATTAAATGCAAATTCATCACCAGAAACGATGGATTTAACAATGATTAAGTTGTTGGCTAAATTCCCTACAATTGTATCTTTTATTTATAAAAAATCATTAGGTCATCCACTTATTTATCCTAAAAATAAGTTCGATTACGTGAGCAATTTCTTAAATATGATCTTCGGCCAACGTACTGAGGAAATAGAAATTGATCCTGTGGTTGTTAACGCAATGAATACCTTACTAATTCTACATGCTGATCACGAACAAAACTGTTCTGCATCAACAGTAAGAATGGTAGGCTCATCTGACTGTAATTTATATGCTTCGGTTTCTGCAGGTATTGATGCCCTATGGGGACCATTACATGGCGGAGCAAACCAAGCTGTAATCGAAATGTTAGAACTGATTAAAGAGGACGGTGGCGATACAGAAAAATGGATTAACAAAGCAAAAGATAAAAACGATCCTTTCCGTATGATGGGCTTTGGACATAGAGTTTACAAAAACTTTGATCCAAGAGCTAAAATCATTAAAAAGGCATGCGACGATATTTTAGAGAAACTTGGTATTGACGATCCGGTTTTGGAAATTGCTAAAAAATTAGAAGAAGCAGCATTAAGTGATTCATATTTTGTTGAGCGTAAGCTTTATCCGAACGTTGACTTTTACTCTGGTATTATTTATAGAGCATTAGGATTCCCGACTGATATGTTTACAGTTCTTTTTGCTCTTGGTCGTTTACCTGGGTGGATTGCTCAGTGGAAAGAGATGCATGAAAACAAAGAGCCTATAGGTCGTCCGCGCCAAATTTATGTAGGTCATACCAATAGAGAATTTGTTGGTATAGAAAAGAGAAAATAATTAAAGCATATATCTTAAATAAAAAAACCTTAGCTGATAAGCTAAGGTTTTTTTATTTATACAAAGTAGTATATAAATCGTTCTATAATCCATTCGGAGATAAAGGCCGCCATCATATATAAGAAAGTTAATGTTATCATTTTCTTGATGGTCACTTTTCTGGAACGTTGATAGAATACCGTTAAGGCCTTATAGAGATACCAGATGATTCCAATAATTAACGCCCACTTGATAAGGTCACTAATTGTAGATCCTGTGCCAAATAAATCTCTCCTTAATGGAACTGTTACTATCTGAGTAATAAAAAAGGCAGTTGTTCCATGTATGGTAAATATAAGGTGATCTAAGTAATAGATGTGGTTTCTCCTGAAGTTCCACATAATAAATAAAGCCAACAAGGGCATCAGCAGGAAGTACTGTTTTGGTCGATAATGCTCAAGTTCTTCTTTAACAGACCAGTTTCCGGAGGCCGATTTTTGGTTGATTGCAATTTCGCGTTTCTTTAAAATCCTATCGATCCAGGAATCACGATCTGATTCTTTTAATTTCTGTTGTCTTAATAGGTATGCACTGTATGTACTATCTTGTTTAATGATGTGATATTTTTGATAAGACTCCAAAACATCATCATATTCGTCAGTCTTTAAACTATCTTTTCTATGAGTAAGTTGGTTGATTTTATCTTGCTGCTGGGAGAAACTTAGAGATCTAAAATCGGATAGATCAAGTTTTCTTTGTAAATAGTCTGTTGATTTTCCTATAAATGAATCATCATCAATATCCTTATCTTCTATTGATTCACTTATCTGTTTCGCAGTTGATTTTTTAGCGCCCTTCTTAGAAGAATGGAATTCAACTTTTTCTTCTTTATGCTCTAATTTATTTGGTACAACAATAAAGTATACAATAGAGACAAAGATGTACATACTAATCGGATTAATATATCTTGCTCTTTTTCCAGCTAAGTAATCTAATGTAACCTGTCCGGGTTTAGTGAGTAGGGGTACTAGTGTCTGAAAAAACTTATTGTCGAAATGGAAATAATGGGCAATGCTATGACTGATAAACTGCCAGAAATTTTCTTTAAGCTCCAGATTGGGTTGTCCGCAGTCACTACAATAATGTTTTTCTACAATTTGCCCACAATTAAGGCAATTGTGTTCTTTTCTATATTTACCAGTTGACATAGATTTATTAAAAACGTTTATTCAGAATTTTTAAAGCAAGGAAACTAGTGGCCCATTGCTTTTATTGCTGACTCCTCAGCACGATTATGTTTGTATTTGAAAATGAATGGGAAAAGAACCGCCAATAACAATGCGTAAGAGGCGAAAGTAAGCCATATTCCATGCCAGTCCTTACTATGGTCAGCATAAGTGAAAAACTTGTCAATAATTAAACCGCTGGTGAAACTTCCAAAAAGAGCTCCAAAGCCATTTACCATCATCATAAATAATCCTTGAGCACTCCCTCTAATCGTGGCATCAATTTGAGTTTCCATAAATAGAGAACCTGAAATATTGAAAAAATCGAAAGCCATGCCATAAACGATACATGATAAGATGATCATCCACAAGCCTCCTGCCGGATCAGCGAAAGCAAAAAGACCAAATCGTAGTACCCATGCTAACATACTTAATAACATTACATATTTGATTCCAAATTTTCTTAAGAAAAAGGGGATTGCCAGGATAAACAGGGTCTCCGATATCTGAGAAATAGACATGATAATTGCAGGATACTTTACTGCGAGCAAATTTTCATATTCTGGGATATTCTTAAAATCATGTAAGAAAGTATCGCCATATGCATTTGTAAGCTGAAGGGCTGCACCTAAAAACATAGAGAAAAAGAAAAATACGGCGAACTTCTTTTGCTTAAATAGGGTAAAAGCTCTAAGCCCCAAAGCGTCAATAAATGATTTCGAATCAATTCTATTTGCTAAAGGCGGACATTTCGGTAATGTAAAAGCATAAATGCCCAAGGCCAGTGAAACGGCAGAAGCAATATAAAATTGATTGGAAGATGCTTCATTTCCTGAAAGACTTACTACCCAGAGTGCAGCAATAAATCCAATAGTTCCCCAAATCCTGATAGGCGGGTAGTCCTTTACAACATCTTTCTGATTACTTTTTAAAGCTGAATAAGCAACTGTAATAGAAAGAGATAGTGTTGGCATGTAAAAAAACATGTTTACTAGTATTACCCAGAAAAATGTTGTTGGGTTATCTACTAATGGTAAAGAGAAAAGACTGACAGCACCTAGGATATGTAAAATTCCATAGAGTTTCTCCGCATTAATAAAGCGATCCGAAATAATACCCATAAGTGCAGGCATAAAAATAGCCGAAATACCCATGGTTGAAAAGATTGCCCCAAATTCAGAACCAGACCACCTTTTATTTTGAAACCAGTAAACTCCAATAGTAATGAGCCAAGAACCCCATATAAAGAATTGCAAGAAATTCATTAGAGTTAAGCGAAACTTAACATTCATAATAATAGTTTAGTTGGTTTTGAAAGTAATAGTTGAATATAGAACTATTTTAAAAATGTTATGCCGAATTTCTTTTATTTATTTCATCACGAATTCTTGCAGCTTTTTCATACGCTTCTTCAGTAATAGCTTCCTGAAGTTTTTGCTGAAGCTCTTCAATGCTTAAAGATTTGTAGTTGCTACTAGGAATAGAAGTACTGATGTCTTCTGAGCCTTGCTCTTTAGGGATAGCATCAATGTTTTCAAGAAACAAGAAATCGTTTCCTTCAATTACAATGCCTGCCGAAGATAAAATGAACTCATAAGTATAAATAGCCGCATTGAAGCGAACAGCCAAAGCTATTGCATCAGAAGTGCGGGCATCTATTTCATGAGTGGTTTCACCATCGGTGCAAATTAGTTTTGCGAAAAATACACCTTCTACCAGATTATAAATCAAAACTTCCTCAATTTGGATGTTATATGTCTGAGCAAATGTTTTAAACAGGTCATGAGTTAAAGGCCTGCTTGGCGTCATTTTTTCTATTTCTATGGCGATAGCCTGCGCTTCAAATGCACCAATAATTATGGGCAAACGTCTTCTTCCGTTTACTTCACCAAGAACAAGAGCATAAGCTCCTGATTGAGTTTGGCTATAGGATAAACCAACAATATCGAGTTTTACTTTTTTCATATTAAGTAATACCCGGCATAAACAAACTGCATTTGCCGGGTATTTAATTAACCTTTATGTGCTTTTAATGCTTCTATTAATTTTGGAACAACTTCAAATGCGTCGCCAACAATTCCGTAATCAGCAACTTTAAAGAAAGGAGCTTCAGGATCTTTGTTAATTACAACAATAACTTTAGATGAACTAACGCCTGCCAAATGTTGTATTGCACCTGATATACCAATTGCAATATATAAGTTTGGACTGATGGCGATACCTGTTTGACCAACGTGTTCTGAATGGGGTCTCCAGTCAGCATCAGAAACTGGCTTCGAGCAAGCTGTTGCTGCACCAAGAAGGCCAGCTAACTCCTCAATCATTCCCCAGTTTTCAGGTCCTTTTAATCCTCTTCCTCCCGATACTACAATTTCTGCATCAGGTAGAGATACTTTATTTGTTGCCCTTACTATTTCTTTAACAATAGTGCTAAGGTCTGTAGCTTTAATCTCCGGACTAAATGCTTCTACAGCTGCATCTACTGCTGATTCTTTAATACCAAAAGCGTTTGGATTTAAAGCTATAATTTTGGTTGCTGAAGTTAATTCTGTGATAGCAAAAGCTTTACCTGAAAAAGCAGTCTTTTTAACCAGGAACTTTCCACCATCCAATTGAGGTAATTCTACAGCGCCATCTACTAATCCGGCTTTAAGCTTAACAGCTATACGAGGAGCCAAACCTTTTCCTGAGAAAGAGTTAGAAAGTACAATGACATCTGCGCTTTCTTTTTTTGCTGCTTCAGCTATAATTGAAGCATATGCTTGATTTACGAAATTCTTAAGCTGATCATTAGAAACATTTAAAACTTTAGAAGCTCCGTATTTACCTAATGCTTTAAGTTCACTTTCATCAACATTACCAATAGATACTGCGGTTAAATTGCTTCCTTGTTTATCTGCAATGGCTTTTGCATAAGATACCGCTTCAAAAACAGACTTCTTAAATTTGCCATCTACTTGTTCTACATATACTAAAACTGACATACGATCTTTATTAAATATTTTTTAAACTCTGAAATAGAACTCCAGTTAGATAACTTTAGCTTCCTGATGTAATAAGTCAATTAATTTAGCAGTCTCTTCAGCTGGAACCAGTTTAACTGTACCACGAGGAGGAGGAGTTTCAAATTGCTGAACTTTTGCAACTTGTTCAATATCTTTAGCCTCAACAACTACAAGAGGTTTTGTTCTTGCAGACATAATGCCTCTCATATTCGGTATTTTAGGTTCAGCAGTTCCTTCAGAGCAACTTGCAATAAACTTGCCAGTTACAGAAATAACTTCTTTTCCACCCTCAATTTCACGTTCTAAAGTCGCTGTTGTTCCATCATAATCCAATTTCTTGATGATTGAAACAGATGGAATGTCAAGGAATTCGCCAATCATTGCAGCAACTTGAGATCCATTATAATCAATAGATTCACGGCCACAAAGTATGATGTCAAATTCATTGGTTTTAGCATATTCTGCGATTTGGTAAGCTGTGAAATAAGCATCTCTTGGAGCTGCATTAATTCTAACAGCATCATCAGCGCCAATAGCTAAGGCTTTTCTTATGGTTGGGTCTGTTTGGCCTTCTCCAACATTAATTACGGTTACCGTCCCTTTACCGCCTTCACAAAGTTCAATAGCTCTTGATAAGGCAATCTCATCATATGGATTAACAATAAATTGTACTCCTGAGGTATTGAATTGTGTATTATCGTTAGTAAAAGTTATTTTTGTTGTTGTGTCGGGCACATTACTGATACAAACTAATATTTTCATATGTATAAATTTGTTTTAAAGGTAATGAAGCTATTTTAGCTAAAATTGTCTTTTTGCAAATCTAATTAAAAAAGCAGGGATTAAAAATGCAAAGTACCCGTTTAGACAAACTATTAAATTTTTTAGAGAGCGATCCCAATGATCCCTTTGTTTTGTATGCCCTTGCAACAGAATATAATTCAGCAAACGACTCAGAAAAGGCATTTGAATATTATTTAAAACTTGTAGCAGAACACCCTGATTATGTGGGGACCTATTATCATTTGGGGAAACTTTACGAGAAAACAGGGAAAGTTGATGAGGGTATAAAAATATATCAAAAAGGTATGGTTGCTGCCAAAAATAAAAGAGATATGCATGCTTTTTCTGAATTGCAAGGTGCATATAATTCAGCTGCAGGGCTAGACTATGAAGATGACTAATTTTTAAACGATTGAGCAGCAAGAAGCAACTTTTGTTTATCAGAAATGTGATACTATTCACGTTTACTGCTTTTGGGGGGGCGCAAGCTCATCTTGCATTACTGCTAAAATATTTTGTTAAAGACGCAAGGTATATTACAGAAGAAGAACTTTTGGAGTTGAATGCTTTAGCACAGGTGTTACCCGGCCCTGCATCTACACAGACCCTAGTAGGTATTGCTTATAAAGTAGGCGGATTGAAGCTTTCTTTAATAACTTTTTTAATCTGGATTTTTCCTTCTGCTGCTATCATGACCTTTGCAGCAATCAGTTTTGCAAAAATAGATCATAAGGAAAAATTTGTACAGATACTTGAATATATCCAGCCAATAGCTTTAGGTATAGTTGCATTTGGTGCTTATAATCTTTCGAGGCGAGTTCTTGTTTCTCAATTGTCTGTTTTTCTTTCTATTTCTGCCGTAATTGCGACACTTGTATTGAGGAATGCTTATGTGTTTCCGATGGCTATTTTGATAGGAGGGATGATCTCATCGGCTCTTGATGCCCCTAAGGAGGAGAGCGAAATCAGAGTAAAGTTATTTTCTAATATAAATCGTAAAAAGCTGGTGTATTTTGTTGGAGTGTTGCTATTTCTAGCCTTATTAGGTGCAGTTATTAATCGTACTTCTCCATTTAGTTTGCCAATCAGGTTATTTGAAAACTTTTATCGTAACGGTATCTTTATTTTTGGTGGCGGACAGGTGCTCGTTCCTCTTATGTTTACTGAGTTTGTGCAGATGAAGCATTATTTACATTCGTCAGGATTCCTATCAGGTTTTGCCTTACAGCAAGCTTTACCCGGTCCAACATTCTCCTTTACCAGCTATGTTGGCGCACTCAGTATGAGGAACTTTGGTTATGGAGTAAGCGGTCAGATACTGGGAGGGGTGGTAGCTGTTTTAGGAATAAACTTGCCTGGGTTGATTCTGGTGTTATTTATTGTTCCTTTTTGGGAAGACCTTAAAAAGATAACACGTATTAAATATTCCCTGTCAGGTATAAATGCCGTAAGTGTTGGTTTTATCATCGCAGCATTTATTCTGCTTGTAAAGCCAATAGGACTGGATTATACAGCCATAGCTGTATTGATAGCGACCTTTCTTATTTTGAATTTCACCAAAATCAGCCCGCCTTTTATCGTTCTTGGTGGGATATTATTAGGTTACTTCTTGTAGCAATAAAAGTTAGTCTTATTAGAAAGGGGCATCTTCATCATGCATGTCGTCCATGCGTGATGGCTTAATGATCACATTTCCTGCGGGTCTGTCAAAATCTTGAGATGGATGCATTCCGGCACCGGGACTATCCATAGAGAATGAGGTAGGTGCTGAGAAGCTTTCTTCCAAATCTGCAAATTTCACATACTTACCAATAAAGCGTAATGGTACAATTCCGGTCTCACCGTTACGGTGTTTTGCAATGATTACCTCACCAACACCGGCTTGCGATCGCCCTTGCTCATCTTCTGTGATACCATAATATTCCGGTCTGTATAAGAATAGCACCATATCGGCATCCTGCTCGATAGATCCGGATTCACGTAAATCTGATAGCATTGGTCGTTTTCCGTTTACACCTGGTCTACTCTCTACCGCACGACTTAACTGCGATAGTGCAAGCACAGGTACATTTAGCTCTTTGGCTACAGATTTAAGAGCCCTTGATATACTACCAATTTCCTGCTCCCTGTTACCACCGCCACTTTGCCCTTCTCCTTTACCATGCATCAACTGTAAATAATCGATGATGATCAATTGCAGATCATATTGAGATTTAAGCCTTCTGCATTTTGCTCTGAATTCGAAGATATTAAGTGCAGGGGTATCATCTATTAATAGAGGAGCTTCTGTTAAGGTTCCTATTTTACTGTGAAGTTGTTGCCATTCCCATTCTGCCAGGTTTCCTTTTCTGATTTTCTCCTGCTCAATCTCAGTTTCCCCGGAAATCAAACGATTTACCAGCTGAACAGACGACATCTCTAATGAGAATACTACAACAGGTCTTTTGAATTGTACAGCTGCGTTACGTGCACAGGTTAGGACGAATGCGGTTTTACCCATCGCCGGACGAGCCGCGATAATTACTAAATCTGAAGGCTGCCATCCACCTGTAATACGATCAAGGTCAGTAAAGCCTGATGGAACACCCGTTAAACCATCACTCTTGCCACGAAGCGCCTCTAAAGTGGCTAAAGATTGCTTTACAATCTCATCCATCTTTTGAGTATCCCTTCTTAAGTTGTTTTGAGCAATATCAAACAAGTTTTTCTCCGCATGATCTAGTAAGTCAAATATATCTGTTGTATCCTCGTAAGCGTTCTGAATAATCTCCGAAGAGATCCTGATGAGTTCTCTTTGGATATATTTTTGAGAAATAATACGTGCATGGAATTCAATATTCGCAGCAGACGCTACCCTGTTGGTTAGGTTGGTAATATAATATGCACCACCAATCATTTCTAATTGTCCCAACGTTCTTAATTCAGAAGTAACGGTTAAAATATCTACCGGTTTAGATTTCTGGAAAAGTCCTTGAATAGCCTCAAAGATTTTTTTGTGCCCTTCGTGATAAAATACTTCAGGCTTTAAGATATCAATTACAGTCGATAGTGCGTCTTTTTCAAGCATTAATGCACCAAGAACGGCTTCTTCAAGGTCTATAGCCTGAGGTGGGATTTTCCCCATCGTAGTCATAGAATTGCTTAATCTATTCTTCCGTGCTGTAAAGTTTGCCTTGTCTTGTCCTTGTGTTCCGTTATCGCTGCTCATGGATACAAAAATAGGCAAAAATTAAGTCCCTTCTTAAATTCTTTATGAACATTCCCACAACTAAAATACGCTCATTTCAGTATGCCTCTTATGAATTAGAATAATTTGCTAACAGCAAGATGTTGATAAGCAAAACACTTGCTCGTAAAAATTAGGTTAAATTAATCATAATTTTTGAGCTATTTTTGCGCTTCAATTTTATGAAGATGGAAAACTCAAGAAGGTCTGCCAGACCTAAAGAAAATAATGAGTTCGTATTTGGTATACGTGCAGTAATAGAGGCTATTAAGGCTGGTAAAGATATAGAGACTATTTATATACAACGGAATTTAACTGGTGAGATTATATTAGAGCTAAAACAGCTGTTAAAAGAGGTTGATGCCCCGGTGCATAATGTTCCAGTAGAGAAATTGAACCGGATGACTCAGAAGAATCATCAGGGAGTAATTGCTGTGATTTCATCAATTACTTTTCAAAAAATTGAAGACATCATTCCTATGATTTACGAAAAAGGAGAAACACCTTTGGTATTAATTCTTGATGGAATTACGGATGTAAGAAATATGGGAGCGATAGCTAGAACAGCTGCTTGTGCGGGTGTTCATGCTATAGTTGTACCAACTAAAAATTCAGCGCAAATCAATGCCGACGCCATTAAAACATCAGCAGGAGCTTTATTTACAATACCTGTATGCAGGCATCAGAATCTTCAAAAAATAGCCTTGTTTTTACAGGAATGTGGTTTGCAAATTGTGGCTTGCACAGAAAAAACGAACGACTTAATATACGTTCCGGATTATACAATGCCAACTGCTATTGTAATGGGGGCTGAGGATGAAGGTATTTCAAATGAAATCATGCGAATGGCTAATCATCTGGCTAAAATCCCTATGATCGGCGAAATTAGTTCGTTAAACGTGTCAGTTTCTGCAGGTGTTATTTTGTATGAAGCGATAAGACAGCGTTCGCAAGGATAAGAAATCTTAAAGAGAGCCTGGATCTATGATACAGACTCTTCAAATAGATATCCACTATAGGCTAAGCCTTTAGCTACACTAATAAAATTATCTCCCGAATGTACAGGTGTATTTGGGAATTTTGTTTTGAACAGCTCCTTAATTGCAGCAACCATAGATGTCCCTCCTGTTAAGAAAAGACTATCAATGCTATCTGCAGTTATTTGATTATTCAAAAGAAAACCATCCAGGTAAGCACTTATCTTTTTGAGATCCTTTTGGATAATATCATTGTACTGATCTATAGATACCTTCTCGTTAATTTCAATATCCATTTTTGAATATTGAAATTGTGACGCCTCGAGTGAAGATAATTCTACTTTAGTTTTTTCAACCGATTGGAAAAGGGAGTACCCAAGATTGTTATCGGTAAGGGTAAGTAGATTTTTAAATTTTCTATCCTGTTTAGAGTAGTGATAATAGTTTTGAAGATCATTTTTAATCTTAATACCATTAAAAAAATTCATTTGCTCCCATGAGCAGATATTGGCAAATAAGGAAACAGGGACGGTTAGCATTTTTCCGGGAGCTGCTTCATACAAAGTATGTTTTCCGAAGTGTGGAGTTCCTTTATCCCACATAAACGCCGAATCGAAGCTATCACCACCAATATAAATACCGCCTGTAGCAATAATATCGTTTCTTCTGTCTTTATCACCAACTTTGGCTGGGTCGAGTATCAAATAGGTAAAGTCAGTTGTTCCCCCACCTAAATCCGCCACCAGTACTTTTTCTTTTTTGGTTATGGTTTTCTCATAGGCAAAGGCAGCACCTATTGGTTCAAATTGGAATCTCACCTCTTCAAAACCAGCATTTTCAGCTGCTTTGTTTAATCTTTTCTGCGCAAGGGCATCTTTGGTAGTATTGTCATCGTCAAAAAAAACAGGGCGGCCAATGATTGCTTTTTTACAATCATAACCAATAACTTCATCTGCCTTTTCCTTTAATTCTTTTAGAATCAATGTAACAAGATCCGAGGCATTGTACTTTTTGTTGTGGATCCGGGTCTCAATAAAACTACTTCTTGGTAGGATACGTTTTATTGATTTCATGAACCGGCCTTTCATACCATCCTTAATGTACTCTGAAATAGCTTGGTCACCAACGACATATTTAAGTGGCTCAGTAGAGCTTTGTTCACTTTGAAAATATAATATTGAGGGAACAATAATGGTTTTTATGATTTCCTTTTTCTCTTCATCATAAATTGATAGGGCAGAATTGGTTGTCCCGAAATCAATTCCATATAAAAAATTAGACATTGCAACAGTAAAATTGATGTTAATAAAACAACACATCCGGATTTGGTCTATGCCAGATCCGGATGTGTTAAAAAGTATAATTGAATAAGTTAAATGTATTTTGTTCCGAATTTAGATTTCACATCAGCAACAATTTGCTTTATGCTTTGTTCTTCAGATCTCGGGCAAATTAATAGTGTGTTGTTCGATTCAACAACGATGTAATCGTGTAAATCTTGCAGGATAACCAATTTGTCTTTTGGAACGTTTACCATACAGTTAGATGAGTTAAACATCATTACTTTTTCTGCTGGAATTACGGCATTACCAACATAGTCGTGTTCTGCTATGTCGTATATTGAAGCCCATGTTCCAAGGTCAGACCAACCAAAATCAGCTGGAAGCACATAAACATTGTCTGCCTTTTCCATAATCCCAAAATCGATAGAAATATTGGTGCATTGCAAGTATGCATTTCCGATAAACTCAATTTCGTTAGTTGTATTATATAGACCATTTCCCTGATGAAATATCTCATACATATCAGGTAAATGCTTAGAAAAAGCTTCATTGATAGATTTAGCTGACCAGATAAAAATACCTGCATTCCATAAAAAATCGCCACTTTGAACAAAAGATTTTGCCAGGTCTAAATTAGGTTTTTCAGTAAAGATTTTTACTTTATGAATTTGTTCGTCAGTTTTTAACGAGCTTCCCGTGTATTGTATATAGCCATAGCCAGTATCAGGTCTGCTCGGTTTTATCCCTAAAGTAATCAGGCAGTTATTTTCAGATGCAGCCTTTAAAGATTGTTCAATAGCCGCAATAAAGGCATCCTGATTAGTAATAGTATGATCAGAAGGTGCTACTACGATAGTAGCATTTGGATTAATTTGAGCAATTTTCATTGATCCATAAGAGATACAGGGAGCGGTATTTCTCATGATAGGTTCTGCCAGAATTTGATTTTCATTCAAATCAGGAAGTTGTTCCTTGATGATTTGCGTATATATTTCGTTTGTTACTACAAATATATTTTCTGGCGGACAGATTTTTAAGAAACGTTCGTATGTACTTTGTATTAGTGTTTTTCCAACACCAAAAAAATCAATAAATTGCTTAGGATATTCTGTTCTACTAACAGGCCAGAAACGGCTTCCAACCCCACCAGCCATTATTAAAGCGTAATTGTTATTATTCATATCTGATGTTACAGTATCTTTAAATTATACCTTCTTGTAAAAGGTCGTGAAAATGTATCATGCCAAAATAGGTTCCGTTATCAGTAACCAATAGTTGCGTAATGTTATTATCTTTAATCATATCTAAAGCGGTCATGGCTAAAATCTCCCTATCTACCTTTTTTGGATTAGGGTTCATTAAGTCGCTCGCTTTAATGTCGGCTAAAATAGAATGTTTTTCTAACATTCTACGAATATCACCATCAGTAATTATCCCCAAAATCTCATTGCTTTCAATAACAACAACGGCACCCAAACGGTTTTGACTAATTTCTATTATCACATCTTTAACAGAAGCAGAAGGGTGAATACTTGGTTTCTCGTTCTTCAGCGCAATATCTCCTGCTTTTAGGTATAGTTTTTTGCCTAGTGCTCCACCTGGATGGTAGCGAGCAAAGTCATCTTCGTTAAAATTACGTGCATTTAACAAAGCAATAGCCAAAGCATCACCCATCGCTAACTGTGCAGTGGTACTTGTGGTAGGAGCAAGGTTGTGGGGACAGGCTTCTTTTGCCACCGATGTATTCAAAATAAAATCTGCCTGCATTGCTAAATCTGAATTTAACTGACCAACCATACCAATCATGACATTGCCTGCTTGCTTAAGTAGCGGTGTTAATACTTTTATTTCTGGAGTATTTCCACTTTTAGAAATGCAGATTACTATGTCGTTTTTTTGGATCATTCCGAGGTCTCCATGAACTGCATCTGCAGCGTGCATAAATATTGCCGGAGTGCCTGTTGAGTTAAAAGTTGCTACAATCTTTTGCGCAATAATGGCGCTTTTACCGATTCCAGTTACAATTACACGCCCCTCACTGGCTATAATTAGGCCAATAATCTTAACAAAATCGTCATTTATGTTCTCAATTAAGCCTAAAATAGCCTGAGCTTCCAACTGTAAAGTGCTAACAGCGTCGTCGATAATAGATTTTTTACTTTTCAAACAGAATTATTTAGTATATTGATGCTTTGAATTTGTGCAAAATTATGTTATTTTGAAGTAAAAATAGCACTGAATATTTTATACACGAAATGGATGTGAAAAAGTCGTTGTTTGACAACTTACAAACCTTTTTTGGTTTTGATAATTTTAAAGGTGATCAGGAGTCTATCATCACGAATATTCTTGAAAAAAGGAATACGTTTGTTATAATGCCTACGGGTGGGGGGAAGTCCATTTGCTATCAGTTGCCAGCTTTGATGGAAGAGGGGACTGCTATAGTAATATCGCCATTAATTGCGCTGATGAAAAATCAAGTGGATCAGTTAAGAGCATTTGGAGGAAGTGATAGTATTGCACACTTTCTAAATTCTTCCTTAAATAAAGCTGAAATTACACAAGTTAAAAGTGATTTACTAAGCGGACAAACAAAATTGTTATATGTTGCTCCGGAATCACTTTCTAAGCAAGATAATATTGATTTCTTAAAATTGATTAAGATTTCTTTTGTGGCGGTTGATGAAGCTCACTGTATTTCTGAGTGGGGACATGATTTTAGACCTGAGTACCGAAAGATAAGACAGGTGATACAAGGTTTAGGTGAAGATATTCCAATTATAGCCTTAACTGCAACTGCAACACCTAAGGTTCAACAGGATATTATTAAGAATTTGCAAATGTCTGATGCCACCTTATTTAAATCATCGTTTAACAGGCCAAACTTATTTTATGAGATCAGGCCCAAGAGAGACGTTATTAAAGAGATCATCAGGTACATAAAGCAAAATACCGGCAAGTCCGGTATTATTTATTGCCTTAGCCGTAAAAAGGTTGAAGAGGTTGCCGAAACCTTAAATCTGAATGGTATTAAGGCTTTGCCCTACCACGCAGGTTTAGAACCAAAGGTTAGGGCTGAAACTCAGGATAGATTCCTTATGGAAGACGCCGAGGTTATTGTAGCCACCATTGCCTTTGGTATGGGGATAGATAAACCGGATGTTCGTTTCGTAATTCACCACGACATACCTAAAAGTATGGAAGGTTATTACCAGGAAACCGGAAGAGCCGGACGTGACGGAGGTGAAGGAATTTGTATTGCTTTCTATGCTCAAAAGGATGTAGATAAGCTTGCTAAGTTTATGAAGGACAAACCTGTATCTGAACGTGAAATAGGAACTCAGATATTAAAAGAGGTAATTGATTACGCAGAATCGGGAGTATGTCGTAGAAAGCAGATTCTTCATTACTTTGGAGAGAACTTCAATGAGACCGGTTGTAACTGTATGTGTGATAACTGCAAGAAACCGAAAAAACTATTTGATGCAGAAGAGTCTTTGTTGGTTCTACTAAAACTGATTAAGAAAATAGGTGAAAAGTTTGATGATGCACACATATTAAACCTTATTTTAGGTAATGAAACTGCGCAAACAATTGCTTATGAGCATAGTAAGCTTCCTGAATTTGGTTTAGGAGTTGTTGAGGGCGAGAACCATTGGAAGTCACTTTTACGTCAGGCTGTATTAAATAACTTCCTTTCTAAAGACATCGATAATTACGGTTTACTTGGATTAACTAATAGTGGATTGAGTTTTATTGAAAATCCGTATGCCCTTAAGTTTGTGCTAAATGAGCCAATTGAAAGTGCCGCAGATGATGATGAAGACGACGTTAAGCATGGTAGCGGAGCGGTAGATACTCAGTTATTGCAATTGCTTAAAGATCTGAGAAAAAAAATAGCGAAACAAAAGAATGTACCTCCTTTTGTTGTGTTTCAAGATCCATCACTTGAAGAAATGTGTACCCATTATCCAATCTCAATGGACGAGCTTAAGCAGATCTCTGGGGTTGGTCATGGTAAAGCACTTAAATTCGGAGCATCTTTTCTTGAGCTGATCAAAAAGTATGTAGAAGATAATGATATTGAGCGCCCAATTGATCTGATCATTAAAACTCAGGCCAATAAATCTCAGCTTAAAGTATCTATCATTCAAAACATAGATAGGAAAATTGGACTTGAAGACATTGCAAAATCAAAAGGTATCACATATGATGATATCCTGAAAGAGGTTGAAGCAATTGTAAACTCCGGTACCAAACTAAACCTTGGCTACTTTGTGGATGAGGTGATAGATGAGGACCGTCAGGATGAAGTATTTGACTATTTTCAGTCTGCTGAGAACGACTCTATAGATGAGGCGTTAAAAGAGCTTGGAGAAGCAGATTACTCACGTGAAGAAATACAGCTTATGCGTATTAAATTCATGTCAGAACTAGGTAATTAACAATAAAGACAAAAATGATCAATTTCCCTTTAGATAATTTAAAAAATCAGGAATCAGGTAACTTCTTTTTAATGGCTGGGCCTTGTGCCATAGAAGGCGAAGAAATTGCTATGCGCATTGCCGAAAAGATAGTCACAATAACAGATAAATTACAAATACCATATATTTTTAAGGGTTCTTACCGCAAAGCCAATCGCTCTAAAGGAGATTCTTTTACTGGAATTGGTGATGAAAAAGCACTTAAAATATTAGAGAAAGTACGTAAAACTTTTGGGGTACCAACGGTAACCGATATTCATGAAAGTGCTGAGGCAGCCATGGCTGCAGCTTATGTTGATGTATTGCAAATCCCTGCTTTTTTATGCCGACAAACCGATTTGTTGATTGCAGCTGCAAAAACAAATAAAGTTGTAAACGTAAAAAAAGGTCAGTTTCTATCTGCTGGATCCATGAAATTCGCTGTAGAAAAAATAGTTGAAGCTGGGAATAACAAAGTAATCCTTACCGATAGAGGTAATACTTTTGGTTACCAGGATCTTATTGTAGATTATCGTGGTTTGCCTGAAATGCAATCTTTTGGAGTGCCTGTTGTAATGGATTGTACACATTCATTGCAGCAACCAAATCAAAGCAGTGGAGTTACAGGTGGCAAACCAGCATTAATAGAAACTATTGCTAAAGCTGCAATTGCAGTAGGAGCAGATGGTTTGTTCATTGAAACACACCCGGATCCTGCAAATGCAAAATCAGATGGTGCTAATATGTTGCATCTCGATTTACTTGAAGACCTTTTGGTTAAACTAATAAGAGTGAGAAAAGCGGTTATTTAACCGCTTTTTTTGTATCTATAATCTTCTTGACTGGAAAAGGCTATTGCTGCCTTTACAATTTGCTGATTACAAAAGAAGTTCTCCTGTTTAGTTTTTTATTTTCATTAGTATCGTTAGGAGCAATAGGCTTTGTTTCTCCATACCCTTTGTAAGTCAGTCTATCGGCTGCTATTTTATTTTCTAATAGATAGTCATAAACTGCTTTTGCACGTTGCATAGATAGTTTTTCATTGTCTTTTACGTTCCCAACATTATCAGTGTGCCCTTGTATTTCAATATTTATATTGGTGTTGCTTTTTAAGAGATCCACAAGGGTTGTTAGTTCAGTAACAGATGCCGGCAGCAAATTATATTGATTGGTATTAAAGAATATGTTTTTCAATATTACATTGGTGCCAACTTTTAGCTTTTCAAGTAAAATCTCCAGTTGGAAGGGCCTATTCGTATAGGAATTGTTCAGTTCATAGTTTTCAGAATGAAACAGATAACCATCAGAGCTGACATTAAAAGCATAATTTCCTCCAATTGACATTACAGCAAGAAAGCCTCCTGTTTCTTTGGAAGTAAAGTCGTCATATTCTGTTTTCTCGTTTTTTAGATTCACAACGTGAATCCTTGCTTCCAAAAAATTACCAGTTTCTTTATCCTTTACAATACCTTTTACATAAGTAATTGGAAGTGGCTTTTTGTTTTCAGGCATTTTAAATTGGTAGATGTCCATATCGCCAAATCCTCCTTTTAAATTAGAAGAAAACAAACCTTCCGTGCCGTCTGGGGTAACAATTAAACCGGTCTCCTCATTAAATGTATTAATAGGATAGCCTAGATTTTCTGGCTTTCCCCAATGACCTGTATCATCTAATCTGCTTAAAAAAATATCCTTGTTTCCTAATCCCGGCCAGCCATCAGATGAGAAATAAAGCGTTTTTCCATCGGGATGAATGAATGGAGTATGTTCATCATAAGGTGTATTTATTTCCGGACCGAGGTTTTGAGGGACATCCCAATACCCATCACTTTTCAGTGTGCTTTTCCAGATATCGTAGCCGCCCAAACCTCCGGGCCTATTACTCACAAAATACAATGTACTACCGTCAGGACTGATTGCGGGTTGGGAATCCCAGAAAGGAGAGTTTAAGGGAGCACCAAGATTAAAAGGTTCGCCCCAACTATTGCCTTCTTTATGGCTGACAAAAATGTCGCATCTGCCTAAGCCATCTGGCCTGTTACACCCTGTAAAAAATAAGTAGAGTCCGTCTGGAGAAATGGATTGTGCGCCTTCATTAAATTTTGAGGTGTTAATTTTGTCACTTAATGGAGTAGGAGTAGTCCATTCCTTGTTGACTTTATGGGAGATATAAAAATCCTCATTTCCATCTATGTTTCTGCTGAAAATTAAGTTTACGCCATCTGCAGTAACAGATGGAAAGTAATCTCTATAGCTTGAATTTATTTCTTTTCCGAGATTAACAGGCTCATATTTTTGAGGAGATTTTATTGCTAAAACAGCAAATTCACAATCTTTAAGGTACTTGTTGGCCTTGTTAATAAAATCTTTATCATTGCCTTTGTAGCTTTTAATAAAGAGTTTGATATGTTGCAATGCACTGGAATAATCACCGGTGTTTAACTCGGATTCTGCTAAACCATAAAATAAACGGGGATCAGCTTTTTCTGCACCAAGATTTAAAGCATTTGCATAAGCAGTTTTGGCTGCCTCAAAGTTCTTTGTTCTGCGATTAATGTCGCCAAGCTGAATAAAGGCAAATTGAAAAGATGGATCTTCTTTTACCGATTGCTGTAAAGCGGAAACAGCAAGGTCGTAACTATCCTGCTTTAAAAGTTCCTGCGCTTTATCAAAATTGGTTTGCGCCTTTTTTATATTGCTGGTTTGCGCACCGGCATATATTACTATAAAGAATAAGAAGAATGTGAGCAACGTTTTCTTCATTGACGCTTATATTAACGAGAATATTAAATATAGCGAAATAGCCAGAAAACCTAGGGTATATTTAAATATTTATGTGTTTGTAAAGAAATTTCCCATTTAGGATTGGCCATTACATAATCAATGATTAATGGAGTAATCTCTTTCGATTTAGACCATTCCGGTTGCAGATAAAGCTTACAAGTATCCGAAACTGTCTCAGCGTATTTCTCAGCCCATTCAAAATCACTTTTGTTAAATACAATTACTTTAAGCTCATTTGCGAAAGGAGTAATGTCAGGTCTTGGGGCTTTAAATTTCTTTGGCGAAAGACAAATCCAATCCCATTCACCAGATAAGGGGTACGCTCCTGAAGTCTCAATAAAAGTCAATATATTTTTCTCACGAAGAAGCTTAGTAAGGTAATCAAGATTATATATCAGAGGTTCGCCACCGGTAATCACCACAGCTTTTCCTGGAAATGTATCCGCTTTAGCAACAATATCATCCGATAGAGTAAGTGGGTGAAGTTCTGCATCCCAGCTCTCTTTTACATCACACCAGTGGCAACCCACATCGCAACCGCCTAAACGAATAAAATAAGCTGCTTTACCGGTATTAAATCCTTCTCCTTGTATCGTGTAAAACTCTTCCATTAAAGGAAGTAGTGTGCCGTCTGCTGGTATTTGATGTGCCATATATAAGGTTGCAAAGTTAAATAAATATCCGAGGGAAATTAGATTATATGTATATTGAGCAGATATAAATGACCTATCTGTGAAGAAATCATGGTTATTTTAATCATTGATTTTAAAATAGTTGTTTAAAGTTTAATTGGAGTTCGATTTTGAAGTGGCATAAAATAGAGACGGAAATACCCGATGAGGAATTTGTGAAGCAGATTAATGTAGATGGTAAAAAGCTTTGCCTGGTAAAACATCAAGAAAAGCTTTTTGTAGTACAAAACACTTGTCCGCATGCCGGTGGTATTTTAAGCTGAGGTTGGTGTAAAAATGGAAACCTCATTTGTCCAATTCATCGTTGGGAATACAATCTTGAAAATGGAAGAGGAGGTGAGGGACAGGGAGATTACATAGATATTTACCCATTAGAAACAAGATCTGATGGGGTTTATGTAGGCTTTAAAGAAAGCTGGATTAAAAAGTTGTTTGGAAAATAAGGGCTAATTATAAATATTACCGTAATCCTGAATTCATTTTAGGATTACGGTAATATTAGTGTGATAATAGTCTCACAAGCCTAATTACCCGTAAATTTCTTTTTTAGCAGAAGCAAGTGTGTTCTTTAATAAACCAACAATGGTCATTAAGCCAACACCGCCCGGTACAGGTGTGATCCACGAAGATACAGGAGCAACATTGTCGAAATCAACATCTCCGTATAGTTTGTATCCTGATTTGGTAGTTTCAGAAGTTTCTCTGTTCATACCCACGTCTATAATAATAGCACCTGGTTTAACCATATCAGCAGTGATGAAATTCTTTTTGCCAATAGCAGCAATAATAATATCAGCCTGCAAACACATTTGTTTTAAGTTAGTAGTTCTGCTATGTGTAAGAGATACAGTACAGTTTCCTGGATTTGCATTGCGAGCCATAAGAATACTCATTGGGCTACCAACGATATTACTTCTGCCTACAACTACACAATGTTTACCAACTGTATCTATTTCATAAGATTGCAACATCAGCATGATGCCATAAGGCGTAGCAGGAATGAAGCATGGTAAATTACGCATCATGCGTCCTAAATTGATAGGGTGAAAACCATCCACATCTTTACGATGATCGATAGCTTCAGTTACCTTTTCAGGATCAATATGTTTAGGTAATGGAAGTTGAACGATTAAACCGTCAACACCTGCATCCTGATTAATTTCTTTAACTTTTTGAAGCAATTCATCTTCAGTAACAGTAACATCGTATCTGATCAGTGAAGACTGGAAACCAACTTTTTCACAGTTTTTCATTTTACTGGCAACATAAGTCTCACTTCCACCATCATTACCTACAAGTATGGCTACTAGATGAGGCTTTCTGCCACTAGCTGCTAAAAAATCTGCAGCTTCAACTGCTATTTCCTGTTTTATTTTCTCTGATACAAATTTTCCGTCAAGTAATTTCATCCTAGTATATTGTGTTTAGTAATTAATAGTTAGTACATAGTATTTAGTACTTAGACTAGGCTCTTATCAAACTATGTCTAAATACTAAGTACTATCTACTAAAATACTACTTCAAAAGTTAATCTAATTTCAATACCGCCATAAATGCAGTTTGCGGGATTTCCACATTACCTACCTGGCGCATACGTTTTTTACCTTGTTTCTGTTTTTCCAAGAGCTTACGTTTACGGGAAATATCACCACCATAACATTTTGCGGTTACATCCTTACGTAAGGCACTAAGCGTTTCACGGGCAATAACTTTTGCACCGATAGAAGCTTGTATTTTAATCTCGAATTGTTGACGAGGGATTAGTTCTCTTAGTTTTTCACAAATTTTCTTACCAAAATCGTAAGCGTTGCTACGGTGAATCAGTGAAGATAAAGCATCAACTGGTTCATCATTTAATAGCATATCTAATCTTACCAGATCAGACTTGCGATAACCAATCTGATGGTAGTCAAATGAAGCATAACCTTTAGAAATAGTTTTTAATTTATCATAAAAATCAAAAACAATCTCTCCCATAGGCATCTCAAAAACAAGCTCTACACGATCAGAAGTCAGGTAAGATTGATTTGCAATAATTCCTCTTTTCTGAATACAAAGTGACATTACCGGGCCAACAAATTCAGCTTTAGTAATGATGTTTGCTTTAATATAAGGCTCTTCAACAGAATCTAATTTACTTGGATCTGGTAAATCTGAAGGATTATTTACAATAACTTCTTCGCCCTTAGTCGTATGTGCAACGTATGATACGTTGGGTACGGTTGTAATAACCGTCATGTCAAATTCACGTTCTAAACGCTCCTGGATAATTTCCATGTGCAGCATTCCTAAGAAACCACAACGGAAACCGAAACCTAAGGCAGCAGAACTTTCCGGTTCAAAAACGATAGAAGCATCATTCAATTGCAACTTGTGCATTGCCTCACGTAATTCCTCAAACTCATCAGTATCAACAGGATAAATACCTGCGAAAACCATCGGCTTAACCTCTTCAAAACCTTGAATTGATTCTAAAGATGGTCTGTCAACAGTAGTAATTGTATCACCAACTTTTACCTCACGAGCTTCTTTAATACCGGAAATAATGTAACCCACATCACCGGTTTTAACTACAGTACGAGGGGACATATCCAGTTTTAAAATACCGACTTCGTCAGCTAAATATTGTTTGCCAGTGTTAATGAATTTAACTTTATCGCCTTTTTTAATTTGGCCATTTATTACTTTATAGTAAGCAATAATTCCCCTAAAAGGATTAAAAACAGAGTCGAAAATCAAAGCCTGTAAAGGTGCATCAGGATCGCCAACAGGAGCAGGAACACGGTCTACAATAGCTTGAATAATATCAGGAATACCAAGGCCTGTTTTACCAGATGCAGGAATAATATCTTCACGTTTACAGCCGATTAGATCAATAATCTGGTCTTTTACTTCCTCAGGCATTGCCCCAGGTAAATCCATTTTATTTAAAATCGGAATAATTTCAAGATCGTGCTCTAGAGCTAAATATAAGTTTGAAATGGTTTGTGCCTGAATTCCCTGAGATGCATCAACAATAAGTAGTGCACCTTCACAAGCTGCGATAGAACGCGAAACTTCATAAGAAAAATCTACGTGTCCAGGTGTATCAATCAGGTTGAAATTGTATTCAATATCACCAACCTTATAGTTCATTTGTATGGCATGACTTTTAATAGTAATGCCTCGTTCGCGTTCAAGGTCCATGTTATCCAATAACTGGGCCTGCGATTCGCGTTGAGAAATCGTCTCGGTATATTCTAACAAACGGTCAGCCAAGGTGCTTTTCCCGTGGTCAATATGTGCAATTATGCAAAAATTACGTATATGCTTCATCAGTGGCGCAAAGATAAGATTTTGAGCGGATTATTATGCAGGTTTGTTTGCTAGCTCGATTAAATTTTTTACAGCCTCACTATCTGTAAGATCGTAACTGAACTCATCGGCTATGCTTCCCATGCTCAGTCTGGGGTTTCTGAACTGCATTTCGCTCTTTACGGCATGCCTTGCAGAGGCATGAAATTCTTTAGCGCCTGTTATTTTAATTATGTCAGAAATATTATTTGCAGAAACACCTGCGCCAGGCATAATAATGATTCTGCCTTCAGCTTGTTTAATTAGTTTGGCAAGTACATCAGCACCTTTAATGGCGGAGGCTTCTCCTCCTGATGTAAGGATGCGTTCACAGCCCAACTCAATAATGTCTTCCAGGGCCTTTTCAAGGTCGTTGCTCATGTCAAAAGCCCTATGAAAAGTTACAGGCATTGGTTTCGCTGCTTCAATTAGCTCTGCGCATCTTTCCTTGTCTACACTGCCATTGGCCTTTAAAATGCCAATAACCACTCCATCGCAATTTAATGATTTACAGATTTTTATATCTTCCTTCATTAAATTGAACTCCAACTCTGAGTATAAGAAATCGCCGCCACGTGGACGTATAATAGGATATACTTTTATTGATAGTGTTTTTTTAGCTAATGCAATCTGAGCATAGCTTGGCGTTGTACCGCCTTCAGGTAAATTATCACATAACTCAACCCTAATTGCGCCACCTTCCTGAGCTGCAAGAGCAGACCTTACGGAATTGGCGCAAACCTCCATATTTACCATGATAATAAAACTTAATAATAACTTTTTCCGGGAATTAACAGGTCATCTTTCTGCTCAGTACAAACCGCATAACTAAAGCCTTTCTGAATAGCGTAAGCACCGTACTCTCCTTTTTTATTGATGGCAAGAAAGCCCACTTGTATTACTTTTGCGGTTTCTGGCTTCTTTTTGATGATTCTCATAACTGCTTCTTTACAAGCGTCTTCTGGTGAATAGCCTTGACGCATCAGTTCTACAACCAAGAAACTTCCAACGTTACGAATAACCTCTTCGCCAACTCCCGTAGAAGTAGCACCACCAACCTCATTGTCAACATACAAGCCCGCACCAATTATCGGGCTGTCGCCAACGCGGCCATGTAGTTTGTAAGCCATTCCACTGGTAGTACAAGCACCAGAGATATTGCCTTTGGCATCAATAGCCAGCATACCTATGGTGTCGTGATTATATTGATTTCCAGGTAATTTAGTAGGGGCAGCCTTTTGGTAAAGTTTGTTCTCTATGTTCATTACCGGTGCATATTTTGCAGTTTTAAGCCATTCTTTCCAGGCTTTTTCACTTTCCTTGGTCAGTAAGTTTTCTTTTTTAAAACCGTTTTCCAAAGCAAATTGAAGTGCACCATCACCAACAAGCATTACATGTGGGGTTTTTTCCATTACCAATCTGGCAACAGAAATTGGGTGCATAATGTGTTCAATACCAGCTACAGAACCGCAATTACCTTGCTCATCCATAATGCAGGCGTCAAGCGTAACATGGCCATCTCTGTCTGGCAAGCCACCATAACCTACTGATTGATTTTTTGGATCAGCCTCTGGAACATGAACACCTTGTTCAACCGCATCTAAAGCTCTGCCGCCTGATGAAAGTACTTTCCAGGCTGCCTGATTAGCTGCAATTCCAAAATCCCAGGTAGAGATTACAATAGGTTTAACATCAACAGAAGCCGATGTGGTCGGAATAATTCCGGCAATACTTTTTTTGTCAATAGCAAGTAGCGAAGCTGATATTGCAGTTGTTTTTATGAATTTTCTACGATTAAACATTGTAGTGTTAAAGTAACTAAATAATTTTAAAATTATCAGCATCTCTTAGGAAAGGAAAGCTACGGCGAGTTTTAACCAATTCCTCGTAGCCTATGCTGAAGGTATATAGATCTTCATCTTCAGGCTTGTAATAAATAGTTTTGCCCATTGGATCAATGCATTGAGAATGACCACTATGGTAAACCTCTTTGCCATCATGACCAACTCTGTTTGCTGCAATTACATAACTTTGATTTTCAATGGCACGCGCAGGAATAAGCGCGTTCCAATGACTCGATCTTTTATCCGGCCAGCTCGCTATTAATAGCAAAATATCATACTCTGCATTCTGATTACGTAGCCAAACAGGGAAACGAAGATCATAGCAAATGGCTAGGCGTATTTTCCAGCCTTTTAACTCCACAATCACTTTATCTTCGCCAGGAGCGTAGTTTTTATCTTCATCACCTAATCCAAAAAGGTGACGTTTATCATAATGACTAAAGGTGCCATCAGGCAGCATCCATATTAAACGGTTGTAATATTTATCATTTTCTTTAATGATTAAACTTCCGGTAACTATGCATTCATATTTTTCGGCTGTTTGAGCCATCCATTGCATGGTTTTTCCGTTCATCTCTTCTGCAAGAAATTCGGCATTCATGCTAAAACCTGTGTTGAACATCTCAGGAAGTACAATCAGGTCAGTTTTTTCCTTTATACCCATTGATAACCTTAGGGCTAGGTTTTGTAAGTTTTTATCTATATTTTCCCAAAAGAGGTAGGCCTGATAAATCGTAACTTTGAGATTGCTAATATTCAGGTAGTTTGGTTGATCCATTATTCTAATTTAAAGGGATGTAAATTATAACTTCATTAGTCCTTCAACGGCTTTTTCTAGCGTTTCGTGCTTTTTAGCAAAACAAAAGCGTAAAACTTTATGATCAGTATTTCTAATGTAGAAGGCCGAAACAGGTATGCTGGCTACTCCGTTTTCCCTGACAAGCCGTTGGGCCATATCTGTATCTTTCTCATCACTCAAGTGAGCATAGCTAACACATTGAAAGTAAGAGCCGTGGCAAGGTAATAATTTAAATTTAGTTTCACCAAGTAACGACCGGAAGAAATCCCTCTTTTCCTGGAAAAAATCGGATAATCCGGTATAAGTTTCCGAGTCTTTTAGGTAGTTCGCAATACCAACCTGCATCGGTGTGTTTACACTGAAAACGTTAAATTGGTGTACTTTACGGAATTCTTTCATTAGGTTTGTAGGGGCAAGGCAGTAACCTAATTTCCAACCCGTTGTATGTAGTAGTTTACCAAATGAGGCCACAATAAAACTCCGGTCTCTAAGCTCTGGGTATAAAGCCATGCTATGATGCTTTTTACCATCAAATATGATGTGCTCGTAAACTTCATCACTTAAAATAAGGATGTCTGTATTTTTGGTAAGTTTAATGAGCGCTTTAATGTCTTTTTCACTTAAAATACTGCCTGTAGGGTTATGCGGGCTGTTTAAAATGATCATTTTAGTATTCACAGTAAACAATTTCTTTACCATTTCCCAGTCTATTTCATAATCCGGCGGTGCCATTTCATAAGGTTTTACCAATCCGCCCAGTAATTTAATAGCAGGAGCGTAGGAGTCGTAAGCCGGCTCAAAAACAATAACCTCGTCACCTGGAATTATGCACGAAGATAGTGCTGTGAAAATAGCTTGCGTGCCACCAGCAGTAACTGTAACTTCGGTTTCAGGATTATAAACTGCATCGTATAGTGTATTTGCTTTTTCAGCAATAAGCTCTCTTAGCGATTGTAAACCGGGCATGGGGGCGTACTGATTAAAGCCTTTTTTCATGGCATCTGAAACAAAATCTACCAACTTAGGATCACAATCATAGTCAGGAAATCCTTGCGATAGATTTATAGCATTATGTTCTTCAGCTAGTTTAGACATCACAGAAAAAATAGTGGTGCCAACTGTCGGTAATTTTGAATTTATTGATATCATGTTTAAGCGAAAATAGAAATAATATTTATCCCGTTATATCGGAATTATTTAATAATTTCAACCTGCTATGACTTTTAAAACGAAAGAGAGCAGATTACTGCTCATTTTAGGCAGCTTCTTTGTTGCAAATGCTATACTCTCAGAATTTATAGGTGTAAAGATATTTACAGTTGAGGGCACCCTTGGTATCGAAAAGTTTAACATTAATTTATTAGGGGTACCCAATCTTTCGTATAATATGTCGGCCGGGGTTTTAACCTGGCCCATTATATTTATCATGACTGATATTATTAACGAATATTTTGGGGTAAAGCAAGTTCGTTATTTATCTATTTTAACAGCTATTTTAATAGGGTATGCATTTATTGTTGTAGGTGGAGCGATGCATTTACAACCTTCCGATTTCTGGGTTACACAAAATATTAATGGGGAATCTTTAAATATGAATAACGCCTTTGCCGGTATATTTGGACAAGGTATGTGGATTATAGTCGGCTCCATCGTTGCTTTCCTTGTTGGGCAGATTGCGGACGTGTTCATTTTTCATAAGATAAAAAAAGTTACCGGCGACAAGGCCTTGTGGTTACGTGCCACCGGTTCAACATTAGTCTCGCAATGTATTGATAGTTTTGTAGTTATCTTTATTGCTTTTTATCTTAATCCTCAGTACCACTGGAGCTGGCAAATGGTTGCTGCAATTGGCCTGGTAAATTATACTTATAAGTTTGTGGTAGCCATTCTGATGACTCCAATACTATACCTTGTGCATGGTATTATTGATAGGTATCTTGGAAAAGATCTAGCTCATAGAATGATAACAATGGCAGGCAGGAGTTAATTACATCCTGCTTACCGATAGTATTTTAAATTCCTGTAATCCGTCTGGCATTTCCCAGGTAATAATATCATTGGTTCTATAGCCAAATAATGCAATCCCGATAGGTGCAAAAACGGATACTTTTTGAACTTTAATATTGGCTTCTTCGGGCATTACCAATTTAAACGTAAACTCTTTTCCTGTTCTTGTGTTGGCTATACGAGCTTCCGATTTTAAGCATACCACATCCTTAGGAAGTTCTTCTTCTGAATATATAGTGGCCTCCTTTAGTTCTATACGCAGTTTTTCCTTGTTGTAAGCGCTCATATTTGATTTCTCTAAATGTTCCTTTAGTAATTTAAAGTCGCTTTTTGATAATGACAATGATTTAGTTTCCATGATCTGAAATGTGTTGTGAAATAGTATTTGTTGGATTTTTTCAAAAGTTAAATACGCAATGCAACTACTGTTGAAAAACGCACTAAAAATTGAAAAAAAGAAAAAGCAGATTTTTATCAGGTGCTTTTAACCCCCCGCATCGAAAAAAGAAAATCGAAATGATACGGGGCTTAGTTAATAAAGTCCTTACTAGTGGTTTGAAAACTAAAACCGAATGGATAGTTTTCTCTAAAAAACCTTTTAAAAAGCGCATACGCATGTAACTGATGTCTGTTATAGGCTTCAATTATAGCTTTTTGTATGTTCTTTTGGTATTTCATTGAATGCTAATGTCGACACCTTTTTCCTTATTTCAAAAGAAAATCGGCTTTTACATTGAAAAATGATCTGATTTTTACTTTTAGGTAGAGCTCCGTTGTAGGGTCCTGTAAGAACCATGTTAACGGTTGCATAATTTACTTCTTATGTAAAGAGAATTAAGAGCTTTTAATTCTTCTGTCGAACACGAAAGGCTCGGACTTTATCAATCGAATTGATTTAAAATCGGGATGAAGAGGATTTATCAGGTAATTGTATTCGGCTATAATAATAGAAGATGGAACTTTTAAAATGGCAGATTTACCATCATTGATCCAATCCTCACCGATTTTTTGGGTTAAGGGGATATTGCGGTATTCAATCCAGTCGGAGGGGAGTTTTTTAGCGTCTACAGGATTGATTCTGATATCATCAGGGATTTCGATAGTCATTACCTGAAACGATTGGTTTAGTCCGATTTGATTTCTATGTACCACGTTTTCAAGGCAAGCTAATGATCGGGATCCAGCACTGTAAATCACTTCCACATCGTTGGGGTTCCAACGCGCAGCCCTACCGGAAGCAAACAGTTTGGTAGCGTATTTAGCTAAAGCAATGCGAAATACCTGCATAATTAAGCTAAATCACCATGTTCTATTCTGATCAGTTCTTCTTCAATTAGGGTAATACCGGTAATGGTATCCATAAGATCAAAGGGGGTTTGGTTGCCAAGCCCGTAAGAAGGCGTGTTTAGCCACTGATGAAAAAGTTTTGCAGAACCAAAGATCTCGATGCCTTTATCAAAAAGAGAAAATGACTTTAAAAGCTTTTCACTTAAGGCAGCATCTAGCTTTGATGAGTTTGAAACGTAGTTTTGTATCGTTTTTACGTTCGTTTTAAACGTATCCTGAAATTCTTCTTTAGTGAAACCCGAAAGGTTTAGGAAATCAATGGCGGCTTTTGCTGATAACCCATTTTTAGAGTTGGTAAGTACACTTATTGGGTTTCCATACAATGATTGATAAGAGGCAATAACTACCCGCTCTGAAACTACTGATACTTTTGATTTTGTTTTATATGGTTTTGGTGTATTTGCCATGATGCTTTTATCTAATACAAAACAAATATAGGAATTTTTTCTTTAATTATTGGAATTTTTTCTCATCGATTTTTCTCGCCGTAATGATGAATACCTTTTAACGTTTTTTCTACAGAATTGAGCATGTCATCCAAATCAAAGGGTTTGCTGATAAAACCATCAGCACAGGCTTCTGCCAGAACAGCCCTCTCGGCGGCATGTGCCGACATAATAACAATGGAAATATGACTGGTTTTTTGATTTTTTTTTAAGGCTCTACAGATATCTATACCGTTGCCATCGGGTAACATTACATCTAAAAGTATCAATTCTGGATGCTGAATGGCTATTTTTTCATAAAATTCTTTCGCGGTTCCAGAACCCACAACCTCATAGCCGGCTTCAAACAGTACATATTCAACAATAAATCGGATATCTGCGTCATCTTCAACAACATGTATAATTTTACCCATAGTATAATCATTTGTATAGCCCACTTAAAAAAATAACCCTTGAATCAAGAAAAGGTTTTCGAAAAAAGGAGTTCGGGTACAAAAAGTGCAATAGAAGTGAAGTTATGCGCGTTTATTTCTAAAATAATATATATTTGGCTTATAAATTAAAAAATCAAAACATGGAAAAATTTTCAAAAGTTAAAGAATTGCTAGCTTCTGTTGAGGCTGATGCTGAGAAATTTTACAATTCTGGCAACAATGCAGCTGGAACAAGAGTACGTAAAGCTATGCAAGATTTAAAAGTTCTTGCTCAAGAAATTCGTGCTGAAGTTACCGAGAAAAAAAACGCTAAATAAGTAGTAATTTATTTGAATATCAGTAGCGGCAAAAACCGCTACTGAATATTTTATCTATTATATGCCGTATACACCCAGTCCAAGCCGATATACTCAAATGCAATACCGCCGTTGCGGTAAAAGCGGGTTAAAACTTCCAGCAATTTCACTAGGCCTATGGCATAATTTTGGTCATGTAGACCAATTAGAAAATTGCAGTAACATATTAAAACTTGCTTTTGATAGTGGGATTACCCACTTTGATCTTGCCAATAACTACGGCCCGCCTCCAGGTTCTGCTGAAGAGAATTTTGGTAAGTTGTTAAAACGCGATTTTGCAGGTTACAGAGATGAAATGATTATTTCGAGTAAGGCTGGTTACACAATGTGGGACGGACCTTATGGCGATTGGGGCTCTAAAAAGTACCTGGTATCAAGTTTGGACCAGAGTTTAAAAAGAATGGACCTCGATTACGTTGATATTTTTTATCACCATCGCCCTGATCCCGAAACTCCACTTGAAGAAACCATGACTGCATTGGATCTAATTGTCCGTCAGGGTAAGGCATTGTATGTAGGCATCTCAAATTACCAGGCAGAAGAAGCTGCACGCGCCATTCAAATTTTAAAAGAACTAGGTACTCCATGTCTTATTCATCAACCAAAATACTCTATGTATGAGCGTTGGATAGAGGGTGGTTTGTTAGAGCTTTTAGGAAATGAAGGTGTTGGTTGTATTCCATTTTCTCCATTAGCACAAGGAATGCTTACCGATAAATATCTAAAAGGTATTCCAGAAGATTCAAGAGCTGCAAAGTCTCATGGATTTTTACAACGTGATCAAATTACCGACGCAAAGCTAGCTCAACTTAATAAGCTGAATGAAATAGCTGCAGGAAGAGGACAAAAATTGGCTCACATGGCATTGTCGTGGATTTTACGTGACGAAAGAATTACTTCTGTATTGGTTGGCGCAAGCAAACCAGAGCAGCTTGCTGATTCATTAAAATGTCTTGAAAATACCAATTTTAGTGTGGATGAATTAAATATGATCAATCTTATTTTATCTAATTCTTAAATACAGTTTAATGGATTCAGCTCAAACCTTGCCTGTTTTAAATGCCGAAGAACTTCGTGTTTTAGGAGTATTAATGGAGAAATCTAAAACTACTCCTGAGTATTATCCTATGACTATCAATGCGATTACAGCAGCCTGTAATCAGAAGACTTCGCGTAAGCCGGTAGTACAGTACGATGAACAGACGATAATTTTAGCGTTGGATACTTTAAAAAGGAAGAGTTTAATCTCTACCGCAACAGGTGGTTCTAGCAGGAGTGTTAAGTACAAGCATAATTTTGCCATCGTTTTTCCGGTAACTCCACAAGAGGTTGCCATCATGTGTTTGCTAATGCTTAGAGGCGCGCAAACACCAGGTGAATTGAATACTAATTCGGGCAGATTGTATGAATTTGAATCGTTAGAAGAGGTGCAATCTGTGCTTGAGCGCCTATCAGACCCAGAAATGCCTTATGTTTTGCAGTTACCTAAGCGTGCAGGACAAAAGGAAATGCGTTATGTTCATTTACTAAGCGGAACGCCTGATTTAATACAAGACGATGCATCGGATGATAATTACAGCAGACCTGCAAGTGATCTGGAGCAGCGACTGGCAAAGGTTGAAGAAGAGCTTGCTACAATGAAAGCCGACTTTGATAAGTTAATGAAAGAATTGATGGGATAAAATCCCTTTTTTTTATTTCTTAACCAGAACCTTCGTTGAATCTGTTTTGAGACTGTCTTTAACGAGAACAGTAGTGCTATCTGTTTTTGTTTCAGCAACCTGAGGCTGTGGAGCCCTAAGCTGAATCTTGGTGTCATCACAAGCACTTAGCAGTAACAACAGACCAAATAAGGGTAAAATAGTTTTCATAAGTTTTGACTAAACAGTTAATTTAGTCAAAAGTATATACTAATATTCATAAGTAAATACTTTTGAAAGTATTTGACATATCTATGGCTAAATGTCGTTCTTATTATCGACATGTATAACTCCAACTCTCAAAGCCTTTAACCCAGTTAACCCTTGTAAATCTTCTAAATCAAGTTCTTCTGTATCCTGTTGTAAAACTCCAGTTTCCTGCAAATAAGTAATAAATGGCAGGTAATCCTCAATATCTCGCTTGTTAAAATAGATTAATGCAATTTTATCGGGTTGTGTTAAACGTTCATTGGTGCCTCTGATATGAACTTTATCTATCCGTTTTTTAATCATTTGATACCTGATATTATAGGCACCCTCTACATCGAATTTACGTTCGTCAGCTCTAAAACTAATGTCAATGGTGTGGTTATGAATAAACAATAACTGGGTAGTATATAGTTTTGTAGGCATGGCCGGCAATAAAGCATGGGTCATTCGTACTACATTAGCCATTGATGAAAGCTGCCAAAGCCTCAGGTTTTTGAGGTGAAAGTGATTAAAGATTTTATCAGGTGAAATAGACTGTCCGATATAAATATCATACTCAACACCATCGGTTCTGAACTTTTCAAAATAACAAGGATAAGACTCCTGTAATTTCTCCTTTTCGGCCTCGAAATAGTTGTTAATGGCAGTATTAATCATCTGCATAGAAACTTCCAGTGCATATCTGTTTTTATGGACATCGCCATCAATAGCTTTGGTAAGCAACAAATACTCGTCAATTAGCTTTTTAATTTTAGGCTCCTGCTGAGATAAATGGAACAAATAATCGCTTGACTCTTCCCTTAAAAAACTGTTTATGTTGTTTTCTTCCTGAGTACTCAATGTTTCTAGCAATAATAACTGCTGCCATTTTTTGGAATTGAAAATCATCTCCTCCATTAAGGAAGAATAATGTTGGCCCTTAAGAATATCCAGTGTTTCAGAGAGTAGGCTTAAATGATAACTCAGGTCAGCCTTACTTGCCATGTTCCGCTCAATTGTTGAGTTTCTGATGTCGATAGCCCCGTAAAAAGGATACACATCTTTAAAGCTAATGTCTTCGTTTCTAACTGGTAAATGCTTCTTTTTGTCATGCAGATGGTGCCAGGCCACTTCGTTAAACTTCCATTGTACTGAAGGTTGTATAGAGGTGAATTTCTCTTTGATAATATTCTCTAGTTCCAGGTTAAACTCATCAATGTAGATTTGTAATAGTTGTGCTATTGGGGCAATGGCAGGTTCTAGTAAGGCAAGGGTTTTTTCATCAAAAGTTTCTCCTTCCCATGTGTGTACTGCCAAAACACCAACAATTACATGGTCGTAAAAAACAGGAGTGAGGGCAAGAGATTTAACTCCCAATTTTACAAAATGATGAAGCCAGTGAAACACTACTGGATCTTCGGCTAAAATATCGGGAGAAAAGAATGAGTTTGGGTTGGCAGAGTAACCTTCTGCATATTGCTGAAATGTTTCGGGATCTAGATTATCTTCGCCCCATACCGAAAATAAGATTCCGGTGCCACCCTTTACATTGCCATAAACCGGCTTGTTGTTTACCCTTACAAAAGGAAACAGGTCGAACTCAATTTTCTTATTCTGTACTATTGTTTTTAAAGACTGGATAACATCATTATAAGTGTCGTCCTGATCGCCGGGAGTACGTGTAAGCCGGATGTTTTTTATGTTTTCTACAGCCTGTATGGCGGTTACATCAGATACTGTAATTACAGAAATACCCCTGAATTGAAAAAGATGAAGAGGCAATACTTTCTCGAGAATCTCATAGCTGGAGCTTTCTCCTATGTATTGCTGAAGCTCTCGGAAGTTGAGTGGAGGTAACTCACCTTTTGGTGTAACTTCTATAAAATCTGTATTAATACTTACATGGAAATAGCCCGAAAGACCAGTGTCGGTTTTAATACCTGCATGGTATTGGTGAGTTTTTACAGGTACATGAAAATTGTATAACTCCTTTAGAATAAAGGAGTAAACGAGTTGTAGACGTTCTTTATGGTATTCTTCAGGTGTTTTTGAAACGACATAAGCGTCATTATCATTTTTCTTGTTTTCCAGTAACTGGTACATCAGTTCTGTACCATAAAAGGTTATGGGCTGTAATGGAAAGCAAAGTCCCCAGGCTAATTTATCTTCAGTTGTAAGGGCAGGGGTAAGGCATGCATACATGTTTTCAAGCAAGCTTTCATATCTATGTATGTGCTCAAGCGGTACATCAGCTTCTTCAACATCATATTTTTTAAACTCTTTAAGCGCCGTTTTATACAGTAAACTTTTTACGGTTTTTTCGCTTCTTACCCTTTCTTTCAGGTATCTGATGAAAGGTTTAAAGGAGATTGCTGAATCAACCTCAAGCGAATGTGCTTTACTTCCAGAAACGTCTAATATGATCTTTTTCATTTCGGATATTGTTCTTCGTTAGGATGAAGGTACTGACTTTAGATGCTTATATAGTCAATATGTAACATCTTGATTTAAATTTATTTAAAAATACTTGCTTTCACCAAAAGAGATTGAGAAAATAGTAAGCCGCAAACGGCTTTAATTTATTAGATTTAATCAAGGTTTTAAACATCAAACATCATCTTTCATTATGAAAAGTACATCAGGAAACTTCTTCGAAAAAGCATCTACAAAAATTACAAACTGGACCGGTAGCCCGGTAGCCTTTTGCGCGGCGTTTTTAATTGTGATTGTTTGGATACTATCAGGTCCCATTTTTAACTATTCCGATACCTGGCAACTGGTTATAAATACAGGCACAACAATAATTACCTTTTTAATGGTTTTTCTGATCCAGAAATCTCAGAATAAAGATTCTAAAGCCATTCAGCTTAAGTTAAACGAATTGATAGCTGCAAGTCGACATGCCAGTAATAGGATGGTTGATATTGAGGACTTAACAGAATCTGAACTGGATATTCTCCATAAATACTATCAAAAGCTATCGGATATATCAGAAGAAGATAATGATATCCATAAATCCCATTCCATTGATGCAGCAGTAATTCTGCACAGAGTGAAAAAGGAAAAAAGAGCACTTGATTAGTGGACTGCCACCAAAAAAGTGTCTAGCTTTTTGAGGGCAGTCCATAGTTTCAGTGCTCTTTTAGTTGTAATTAAAGGAAATAAACTAAAGTTTTTTCAGTTCATTGTTAATTAAAGCAAGTTCATCCTCATTAAGAGAAATGTTGATTGCTTTGGCGTTATCTATAGCTTGTGTTGCATTTCTGGCACCTGCAAGTACTATGGTTATGCCTGGTTGCAGTGTTGTCCATTTTAAAACCAACTGAGATAGAGATGCGTTTTTGCTTATTGCCAAAGGCTCAATAGCATTCAGAAAGGATTTTACTTTTTCAGGATCAAACTGACCAAAGTAGCCATTTCTGTGATCATCTGATTTTAAGGTCGCATCTTTAAAGTACTTACCGGTAAGCAATCCTCTTTCTAAAGGGCTATAGGCAATAATTCCGATGTTGTTTGCTAAGGTATAAGGAATTACGTCATCTTCAATTGCTCTGTTAAGCATGCTGTAGGAAAGCTGATTTGAAGCTAGAGAGATCGATTGTTCTGCCTCTTTTAACTGATCAAGACTATAATTACTTACTCCTGCAGCTCTGATTTTTCCTTGTTGGATGAGGTTCTCAAGTGCTTCCATTGTTTCGCTTATTGGCGTGGTAACGTCTGGCCAGTGTAATTGCAATAGGTCTAAGTAATCCGTTCCTAATCGTTTTAAGCTTTCTTCTACCTCTTTAATGATGCTTGCTTTAGCAGTATACTTGTAAACAGGAATGGTTTTTCCATCGTCGTTTGCATCAAAAAAGAATTCTCCTTTTCCGTTATTGCTACCGTCCCAAACTAAACCAAATTTACTCAATAGCTGAATTTTACTTCTGTCTTTACCTTTAATTGCTTGGCCAATAAGTTCTTCACTTAACCCAAAGCCATAAAAAGGAGCGGTATCTAAACTGGTAACACCATGATCTAAAGATGCATGAACGGCATCAATTGAATCCTGTTTCTCATTTCCTCCCCACATATTTCCACCGATTGCAAAGGCACCGTAAGTAATAGCTGATAAGTTTAAATTTGTTTTTCCTAATTTTCTGTATTCCATTGTTTGTATTCTTTTGTTGCGCTATCTGAGATAGCTATTTAATGTCAGGCAACTTTTTCTGTGGTATGTATGGTAACATTACCATCAATAATATCAGCAGACTCCTTAATAAAGTTTAATATATGAGGCGCTTCATTATGTTGTTCTAAGCTTTCTTTGCTTGCCCATTCTTCATGAAAGATGAATAAAGCAGGATCTTCTGCTGATTGATGAAGATCGTATTGAATGCAGGCTTCTTCTTTTCTAGACTCGATAACCAGATTTAATAGCAGGGCTTTAAACTGATCAATGTGTTGTGCTTTTGCTCTGGAGATTGCTGTTAAGTAAATGCTCATGTTCTTCGTTTATAAAAATGCTGTTTAAATGTTTAGTGTATCTTTCAAGATCAGCTGCAATATTAGCATTCTTTTCTACATCGTGAAAGTGCAAACCAGGTAGTGGTTTCATTCCGGTAAAGGCATTCATACGGTGAAAACCGAATAATGCGCCATCATCAACACTGGTTTCATTAAAGAACTCTCCTGGTAATGTAAATGCTTCTTTTGGTGCGTTCCACGATGATGTAACCATGTATTTTTTGCCATGTAGCATACCACCTGTTCCGTAATTGATGGCAGGGTTTTGAGATGAACGCCCATCACTATGATAAATACCACTTTGATGACCTTCTGTGAATACTACGTCAATATATTTTTTTAATCCATGAGGAACCTGAAACCACCAGATAGGGGTGTGGTAAATAACGATATCAGCCCATACGTAATTCTCAACTTCTTGTTTTGGATCGTAATCTTCGTTTACATCTGTAGATCTGATTTCAAATCCTTCTTTGCCATTAAAGAACTGACGGGTAGTATCAAAAACTGTTTTATTAAAACGACCTCCGGAGTGTCCAAAGACCTGTCCGCCGTTAATTACAAATATTTTTGTTGTTTCCATTTTAATAGAATTGATTTTACTCCTTAATTGTGATGACAAAATTACGGCAAGATCTATTACTATTAAAATAATATAAATCATACCTTTGTATTATAATTATGATAGATTGTTATGGTTAATTTAGAGTGGTTCAGAACCTTTAAAGCTATTTATGAAACCGGAACGCTAACAGGGGCGGCCGAGTCATTGTATGTTTCGCAACCGGGAGTGAGTTTGCATTTAAGTTCTTTGGAGTCGTATGTTGGCTACAAATTATTTGATCGTACCTCACGTAAAATGGTGTCAACAGAGCGCGGAAAGATACTTTACAACTATATACAGGAGTCGCTTTGTAAGTTAGAAGAGGCGGAGCGACACTTTCATAAAAGTGCTGAAAAGGAAAAACCGACAATTAGTATAGGCATGTGTTTTGAAACTTTTCAGTTTACACTGGAATCTTATTTACCAAGTTTAGCGTTTAATGTGATCATTAAATTTGGAGATTATCCTCAAATGCTAAGCGATTTAGATAATGGTATTTTGGATTTGATTATTACCCCTCATAAAGGCGATTATAAAGGCTTGGTTTATACCCCGTTTTTTAAAGAAAGAATAGTAGTCATTGGTGGCTCAAAAACATCAACTGAAGAGCTTGATCCTTTACTAAAAAGCAAAGATATGAGTGGTATACAGGATTGGTTAAAATGCCAAACCTGGTATGGTACAACTGGCGATATGGAGCATTTGCGCAGGTTTTGGCATACCAACTTCGGTAAACGACCAGATTTTAAACCCAATTATATTGTGCCTAACATGAGTTCAATTATCCGCTGTTTAAGTGGCGGAAATGGAGTGGCTGTTATCCCTGATTTTTTATCTAAAAAAGAGCTTGATTCTGGTAATGTGAAACAGATTTGGGAGGGATACAATGTAATAGAGAATACGCTTTATTTTGGCACCAGAAAGAAAACAATGTACCTGGAAGAGGTGAAACAAATTCAGGAAATCTTTTTAAAGGAAATGGTGAGCGACCATGAAAGGGAAGCAATAATTTTAAATTAAGTGATGTGGTTATGATAGTATATTCAGAAACTAACTGTTATTTTGAATTTTAATATGTGCAAGTTTATTAAGAAACATAAGGGGGAGCAACCATTGAAAACACAATACTTTAAATATTTACTGGTAATTCAAATTGGTTTAGTGTCTTTACTGCCACTTCGTAGTTTTGCTCAAAATGAATTACAAAGATTAGATAATCAGATCCTTATAGGCCTTTCTGAGACAAGAACCCCAGAGAAAACAGGTTTTTTTATGTTCCTATCCAATAATAATGATGTTGTTAATGTGGGTGTTCCTGTAGGCCTGTTTGCGGCAGGTGTAATTGGGAAAGATAAGGAAATGAGGCAAAACGCTTTTTATGTGTTTAGTAGCTCGGCAGTTAATGCCCTTGTTACAATGCTGATTAAAAAGGCTGTTAAGCGCCCACGACCGTTTCTGGCAAACGTTAAGATTAATGCAGTTTACCAGCCCTCACATTATTCATTTCCTTCAGGACATACTTCTACATCTTTTACAACAGCTACAGCTTTGTCGCAAGCTTACCCTAAGTGGTATGTAGTTGCTCCGGCATATTTGTGGGCTAGCTCGGTTAGTTTCTCTCGATTGTATTTAGGAGTTCATTACCCTACGGATGTAGCTGCAGGTGCCTTATTAGGCACAGGAACAGCGTTGTCGTTTAGGTTTATGAGGCCAAATTAGTTATTGTTCTTCCTTTGAAGATAAAGCCTTGCAGACTCGCTCATTGTAATGATTGCTCCACCAAGAATTACAATATCTTTAACAACTAATCGTCCACGGCCAGATAGATAAGGAAATCCCCATTCCTCATCTGTTAAATGTGGTACCCAACTTTCGGGTGTAGTAATTAGGAATGATAAGGTGCCTAGTGACATCAGAAATATCAAACCACTACCAACCATGCTTGCTAAAGGAGTTACTTTATGTAATGCAACCAACAAGGCAAGCGTAATCAGAAATATTCCTAAACCAGCCGAAAACCCATAGGTATTGTTATCAATATGCCATTGATGATTAGCCGGAATCAATTCACCTTCTTTATTCATGTGGGTTTTATACTCATCAGGATGATTATAAAAGAAAGACATAAGTGGGCTATTGGCTACAAATGGAACAACGCCATCGGCCTCGTAAGCAAAAAATTTTAAACCGCCTATCCAAAGGAAAACAACAACGATTCCGAAACGGATTGCATTTTTCCCTAGTCGATCCAGGTTAGCTATGGTATTTATGATAGAATTTTTCATGCTATTGATTTTTAAGCAAATGTATAGCTATGATGGTTAGGAGAGCATGGACAAAAGGGGCTAATCCTTGGACATATCCGCTACAATTGAGATACCTGTTTTGTCTCTAAAACCTTGTGGCGATACTTTGGTGAACTTCTTGAATACACGGCTAAAATAGAACTCATCCTGAAACTGTAGGTTATATGCAATCTCCTTAATGCTCTGTCGGGTTAAATGAAGTTGCTTTTTGGCCTCAAGTATCAGTCTTTCTTGAATTAACTGCGAAGGAGATTTTCTAAAGTATCGGGTGCAACGCCTGGTAAAATTGTCTCTGGACATGGAAAGTAAATCGGCATAATCTACTGGTTTGCGCAAGCTGAGGTAGTTTTCTTCGAGCAGTTGACCAAATCGTTCCATAATTTCATCTCTTTCGCTAAGCTGATTAGATATCGTATTCATTTTTATGCTACTCGATTTGGCTAAAAACAGCTGCAGATAGGCGCGGGGTACAATATCAGAAAGGGTTTCGTGTTTCAGTTCTTCTTTCAAATCATTTATCACTGATTCAAATATTTTTGCCTCCTTTTCAGTTAAAGATACAATTGGATCTATGTAAATGTTATTGAATAATAGTCCGTTGCAACGAACCTCAGTACGATGAAATTCAATGCAATAAAAATCGCCGTGAAACTGTAGTTGGGTGCATATTACAGATTCAGCTTTTTCAATATAAATAACTTGGAGAGGTGTAGAAAACAACAAAGCTGGGGCAGTGAAAGGAAAAATACCAAAATCGGCATGGTATAATCCTTTTCCTTCTTTAATGAAAAATACTGTGTACATGGTAGACTGCAGAGGTGTGCTGAGTTCCTTGTGTGTTGCTCCCCTTACACTTAATAACTGTTCTCCAGATGGCGAAATAAGTTCTTGCATTTGTTGTATTAAAGAATTTTATTGTTTAACAACTGCTGAGTATTTTATCGATAAACCCATTTTTTGCTAATATAGATAAGATATAGTTAGTTTTTCCATCATTGCCAACCTGTTGAGTAACTGACTGTAAATCAATTTAAACGAATTAAAATAGTTGCTTAAACTAATAACTTATTAATGCATTTAGGCTAAGCGGGCTATCATTTTTAGTTATATTTGCCGATTCTTATTATCAATTAGTCGTAATACCTTATGAAACAGAATGGAACTACGTTGAATACAACGGACAATAACCTTTCTTTAACCGAATTGGAAGATTTACTAGGTGAACAACATATTGGTACTTCTTATGATACTCCCTTGAGAGCTGATGCCTTTGAGTTAGGAGATCAGGAAAAAATTAAGATTATTACCGGGCATTTTAAGGAAATAATGCAAACACTTGGGCTTGATCTTACAGATGATAGTCTTAGTGGAACACCTGGTCGTGTAGCGAAAATGTTTGTAAAGGAGGTATTCAGTGGCCTTAATCCGGCTAATAAACCACAGATCACTTTGTTTGATAATAAATATCAATACAATCAGATGCTGGTCGAAAAAAATATTACACTTTACTCTAATTGTGAGCATCATTTTGTACCCATTATTGGTAAAGCACACATTGCGTATATATCTTCCGGAAAGGTTATTGGTTTGTCAAAACTAAACAGGATAGTTCAGTATTATGCACAAAGACCGCAGGTGCAAGAGCGTTTAACAATACAAATTGCTAATGAATTAAAGGCTATCCTGGAAACAGACGATGTAGCGGTGCTGATTGATGCGGTTCATTTATGTGTATCCTCAAGAGGAATAAAAGACATAAATAGCAGCACAGTAACCGTTGAGTATTCAGGTGCATTCTTAGATAAGGCAACAAAGGATGAATTTTTACAATATCTTCGATAACTCTTCGGCTTCAATGGTTAGTTTTTTTAATTTAGTATATAGATGTTCTGGATTAAATGGTTTGGGTAAGTAATCATTCATACCAGCTTCCATAACTTTTTCTGTCACATTATCACTTACCGTTGCTGTGAGGGCAATTATGGGTATACTGGCTTTAACTTTATTATGCATTTGGCGTATTGCCGATGCTGCCTGGTACCCATCCATAATAGGCATGTAGAGATCCATTAGAACTATATCGAAATCTTCCAGATCCAGTTTTTGCAGAGCACTTGCTCCATTTTCCGCAATCACTGGTAGGATGTTCCATCTTTCTAAAGTTTTTTTAATAACCAGGATATTTACAGGATTATCTTCCGCAACTAAGACCCTAAGTTTGGCTAACTCAAAACCGGTGTTTATTGATTTAGTTGAGGTTTGAGTCTTTGCAATTTGATATTCAAAATCGATATCAAAAAAAAATTTTGTACCAACCTTTGGAGTACTAATCATATTAATTTTACTATTAAACATGGTTAAAACTTTTTTAACAATAGGAAGCCCAAGTCCAGTACCACCGTAATTTCTATTTATACTGGTAGACGCTTGCATAAAAGGTTCAAAAATATATTGTTGCTTTTGAGGATCAATACCAATACCACTATCTTCAATTGTAAAACGGATGGTTATTCGGCTTTCAGTTAAGTTAATCGTTTCTATTTGCAAGCTTACGAAGCCATTCTCAGTGAATTTTATAGCATTATTTAACAGGTTCAATAATACCTGAGTCAATCTTGTTGGGTCACTAGTTACAATTTTACCGGTTAAATCATCTGTGATAGAAAGATTTAAATCGAGCATCTTTTCACGAGCATTCAATTTAAGGCTCGAGTAGTTGTTTTTTATAAGTTCAGTTAAGTTGAAAGGTATATTTTCTAATTCAGCTTTGTCAGAATCGAATTTATTGAAATCGAGAACATCATTGATAAGCAACAATAAGTTTTCGGCAGAAAATTTAAGGACAGCTAAGTTCTCTTCCTGATCTTCTCTTGGGTTTTGGAGCAATAGTGCATTTGATATTCCAATTACGCCATTTAAAGGGGTACGCAATTCATGCGACATTGTTGATAGGAAATCCATTCTGGCATCAGATGTGTTTTTAAGATCTGAAAATGTTGTGGTAAGTTTTTTATTAAGTTCTTTAAGCTCATTTTTTGTAGAGGTTAGCTTAAGGAAATTGCGATTAAAAGTCTTGAAAAAGTAATAATGCATATAAATGACCCATAAAAAATTATATGCAATTACAAAAAGATAAGTAGCTTGTGTAACCTCGTATGGTCCGTTTCCAATATAGAAGGAGATTTTGTCCTCAAAAGCGGTATATATGAGTACAGGAATTACATTGATTGTTGAATAGAATGATCCCCATTTTAAGCCGTGCATAAAGAAACTAAGTGCGCTTGCGAACCAGATAAGTTGTAAGGTCTCTACATTAACGTTATGAGCATAGAATAATATGTTACTCCATACAGCCAAAGTGAGGGCTGAGAGAACAATATGAGAGGCTAATTTCCATGCCTGAGTATAATAAATAACTGAGAGGAGCGAGGCGCAAGTGATAAAAACAGTACTTACCCTGATTAGATGCTGTATTTCTCCTCCGAAATAATAAGCTATGATTAATATTACTGTATAGGGTAGGTATAAAATCAGAATATAAGTTAGCATTTTAACACGAGCCTGATTTATAGAATCAGTTTCGCGTTGAACTAATTTGCTAACGAATAAATTAATAGATTGAAGCAATTGGAGCATAATTATCTTAAAACGTGCAATTTAAAGATTATTATGCATAAATGGATAGTGTTTAATGACTTGATGGTAATATATAAACCTACAAGGCGTACTTGGAGGTTTTTAAGGTATTTCGACACGAACTTGTGACAGACGAATAGTGTTTTTTAACTTGGTTTTTGTTTTAATAATCATATTTTTGATTAACCGTTAAACTAATTGCTTTCTGGACTGACGCTTACCTAATTAGTCCATCTAACCAAAAAAATAAAACCACAATGAAAAACCTAAAGGGCATCGTATGTTTATTTGTAACAGGCATATTGCTATTCAATTCTTTCTATTCTGTAGGACAAAATAAGAAGCAGAAATCAAAAAAGCCGCTTGTAGTATTTGTTACAGGCGATCATGAATATAGTAGCGAAGCTACTATGCCGCTTATTGCTGCAGAGTTAGAAAAAAACTACGGAATGCGTACAGTCGTTCTGAAATCTTCACCCGATTATAAATCTGAAGAAAATATTCCTGGATTAGAAATCTTGAAAGAAGCAGATTTGGCCGTATTCTATTTGCGATGGAGACGCTTACCAGAAGACCAGGTAAAATATATTGATGATTATTTAAAGTCTGGAAAGCCGGTAATGGGTTTCAGAACAACTACACATGCATTCAATTATCCGGCAGGACACCCACTTGAAAAGTGGAATGCTTTCGGTGAATTCGCATTTGGAGCGCCTCCGGGATGGGGAAAGGGAGGTCACACGCATTACGGCCATAATTCTACCACTGATGTTTCTGTTATCCCTGCTGAGGCTAAGCACCCGATTTTAACGGGTGTGCCTAATAATTTTCACGCCGACTCATGGTTATACCACGTATTGCCACAATATCCTGTAAAAGGATCTAAGTGGTTGTTGATGGGTAAATCTGTTAATCCTGATAAGGCTGCAATTGATAATCCTGTTGCGTGGACATGGAAAACAGCTGCCGGAGGAAAATCATTTATGACTACGCTTGGTCATCCGAAAGACTTTAATGAGGAGGGACTTCAAAGACTTGTCATCAATGCTGTTCATTGGACTTTAGATAAACCTGTTCCAAAAAAATGGGTTGGTAAAATTGAAATGAACGTACCTTACAGAGAGTAATAGTACAATTCCGTAACACACTTTTTAAACCAAATATTACCTTACTTAATTCTTTATGGAACTTTCAATACATAATTGGATGCGATCCGAAACGATAGAAACAACGATTCGTAGAGCATCCAGTCTTGGCTACACTAAACTTGAAATTGCAGGGAGTCCTGAACATTACGACACCAATCTGGTGCGAAAATTATTAAAAGAACATGGCTTATCCTGCTGGGGATCTGTTACATTGATGCTTGAAGACCGTAATTTACTTGCAAAAGATGAAGCCCAAAGGGCAAAATCAGTGCAATATGTAAAAGATGTAGTCCGAATGGTAAAGGAACTGGATGGTCATATGGTTTCAGTGGTACCCGGTACCGTTGGAAAAATAGTACCTGACGGAAGACCAGAGGAAGAGTGGCAATGGGCAGTTGATTCGTTAAAAGAGATTTACGAATACACAGAACAATCAGGGATATTAATTGGAATAGAGCCTATTAACAGGTTTGAAACCTATTTTATAAACAGAGGAGATCAGGCCTTGGCTTTGGCTCAGGCTGTTGGACCCAACTGTGGTGTTTGTCTGGATACTTTTCATATGAACATTGAGGAGATCGATATGTTCGAAACCATTAGAAAAGCAAAAGGAAAACTGGTAGGTTTTCATGTCGCTGATAACAACAGAATGGCACCAGGGATGGGCAATTTGAATTGGAGAAAAATAATAGATACGCTTCATGAAATAGGATATAATGAAGTGCTTTCTGTTGAGTTTTGCTCTCCATTAGATCGTACACCTGCTAATCCTTATCCAAATTCTATTGATGAAAACCCAATAGATTTATCTCCAGAGCAAAAGAAATTTTTGGAAGATCATGGCAGTACTTCAGTTTCTGAAGAGTTTTATACCATGCTAACCAGCAAATCTTTTGATACTTTATCTCAACTTATTAATAACACAAATTAAACCACAAAATAAACCTAAATGAAAATAACAAATGTAGAAGCGTTTTGGTTGCGCTGTCCCATTCCGAAGGAAAAACAACACTTTTCTGACTATGGTCTGCTAACCAATTTTGACATGACTCTTGTTGTGATTACAACAGAAGACGGCCTTCAGGGCTTCGGAGAAGCTAAGGCTGCCGTAGGGTCTTCTGGAGTATGTGCATCGATTGTAAGTTGCATAGAAAATGAATTGAAGCCTATTTTAATGGGCAAAGACGCGAAAAATATAAACCGCCTTTGGGAAGAAATGTATAATGGCACACGTGATCATTATGCACTTAGCAGAGGCAGAAGATTTCCAATTCTTGGTAGAAGGGGGCTTACAGTATCCGCCATGAGTGGTATAGATACTGCTTTGTGGGACTTAAAAGGTAAGGCTTTAGGTGTTCCGGTAATGGACCTTTTAGGTGGCTCTTGTCGCGATCAGATGCCTGCTTATGCAAGTGGTGGTTGGGCAGATGTTGATAATATTGGTGCACAATTAAATGGCTATGTAGCTAAAGGATTTAATGCGGTAAAGATGCGCGTTGGTATTATGGATCAGACGGTTCAAAATAGTATCAATCGTGTAAGAGCTGCAAGAGAAGCTTTAGGGCCAAACATTAAATTGATGGCTGATGCGCACGGAACTTTTAGTGTGCCTGAAGCAAAGCAATTTTGCAGAGGGGTAGAAGATTGTAACCTATACTGGTTTGAAGAACCTATTAGCCCTGACAACAGACATGGAACTGCAGAAGTGAGAGCTTCTACAGCTATTCCGATTGCGGCAGGAGAAAGCGAATACACTAGTTTTGATATTCGTGACTTGCTTGAAGTAAGAGCTCTTGATGTAATCCAGCCTGATGCTGCTATCATTGGTGGTATTTCTGAAACGATGCGTGTAGGTCATTTGGCAAGCGTTCATCAACTTGAACTCGCTCCTCATTGCTGGGGTTCTGCTTTTTCTTTTATGGCTGGTTTAAATGTAGCTTTCGCATCTGCGGCAGCAACAATAATTGAGTTTTCTCTTGGAGGCAACCCAATGATGTATGAACTGGTAAAGGAGAAAATTGAAGTTACTGATGGCGTAATTGGCGCTCCAACAGCTCCAGGATTAGGCTTGACGCCTAATTTTGATTTTGTAAAGGAATTCAAACAGAAAATTTAAAATAGGTAATTAAATTGTATTAAAAATATTTAGATATGGCACGTGCAGTAAAAATTAATCACGTTACACTAATTGTAGACAACCTGGAAAAAGCAGGTGAATTCTATCAAAATGAACTAGGCCTAGAACCACTTGCAGCATTTAGGTTCGATTACCCGGTTATGTTTTTCAAATTTAATGATGAGCAACAATTACATCTTTCTGAATGGGAAGATAAAACTTCCTTCCGTGGACATATCTGTGTACAGGTTGACGATTTTAATAGTATTTTCTTCCGTATGAAAGAACTTAATGCTATTGATGTAAAACCATGGGGAAAAGTAAGACAGTTGCCTGACGGCGCTATGCAAATGTTTGTCCGCGACCCAGCAGGTAATCTTGTCGAGATTTCTTCAACTCCGGGAAGTGACGTTGATCCATTGATATTTGAAGACGAGTTTTATGAAGAAGGCTTGTACGTTTCGAATAGGAATGATTTTAGAGGGTATAGATCAGATGATGCCACTTTATATCATAAATAGCCAATGAAGAAAAACGTTTTATTACTTGAAACGATTGCTGATGATGCATTAACGATTCTTAAAGAGCATGTAAATGTATTGACCGGATATGATGAGGCTTCTTTAATTGAAGTGTTGAAAAATCCTGAGATACATGCAGTTGTTACCCGTGGGAAAGGACAGATAAATAAAGCATTAATGGAAGCCTGCCCGGCTTTGCTGATAGCTGCAAGGTGTGGTGTTGGTTTAGATAATGTTGATGTTCAGGAAGCTACCAATAGAAATATTATGGTAATAAATGCTCCGGGCTCAAATGCAGCAACCATTGCAGAACATACTTTGTCGTTAATGTTGATGCTGATGCGCAACATGTATGAATCTGTTGCGCAAGTTAAACATGATAACTGGAACTGGCGTAATCAATACGCTGGTGATGAGTTGAATGGGAAAACGCTCGGGATTTTAGGTATGGGAAATATTGGTAAACGTGTAGCTAAACTTGGAGAGGCTTTTGGAATGAATGTTCTGTATTGGAGCAGGTCTCCTCAGAATCTTCCATATACATATTTGTCAATGAATGAGGTATTACAGCAGTCAGATGTTGTTAGTCTCCATTTACCATTTACCAAGGAAACAGGAACAATAATAGGAGAGGAACAGCTTGCTTTAATGAAGCCTAATTCTTTATTGATTAATACTGCCAGAGGCGCTCTTATTGATCATGAAGCGCTGTTAAAGGCACTTAATGAGCAAAAGATCTCCGGCTTTGCAGCTGATGTTTTACCAGAGGAACCTCCGGTTCCAGGTTTTCCAATCTTGCACCATTCAAGAGCATTGGTTACTCCGCATTCTGGTAGCCTTACCGCTTCAACATACAGACAGATGTGTGTGCTTACTGTGAAAAATGTAGTGGCAGTACTTAAGGGCGAAACCCCTGATGCCAAAAGCATATTTAATTATAGCGCGCTTAAAGAGCGAGTTTAAAGAGCTTGTTTTAAAAGGAATGTTGGCGTTTTGCCAGCATTCCTTTCTTATTTATCATTACTTCTCTAAAGGATGTTGCTTTAACAATTCAGCTGGAGAGTAAAATCCAGTTTTACTTTTTGTAGCGCTTCTTACTTGTTTAACCTTAGCAGGCGATACCGCAGATGCCTGATTGCCAAATGAGTTTCTTACATAGGTAAGCACTGCAGCTACTTCCTCATCTTTTAACATACCTCCAAAAGGAGTCATTGGTACCTGGCCAGCATATTTTTTTCCTTTAACTTCAATTGGTCCCTGTAAGCCTTTTAATACTAGCTTAATCAGGCGGTCCTGATTTCCAGTAACCCATGCCGATCCTGTAATTGGCGGGAAACCAGATGATGGTAAACCTTTACCATCTGCCTGATGGCAGGTTATGCAAAATCCTTCTTTAGCAAATATGGCTTTACCTTTTACATAAAGTTCTTTTTCTTTGCCGGTAAGTGCTGTTGTTAGTTTTTCTTGTTTTTTCTCTGCAACAGATCTTCCGTTTAAGTGTGCTATTGCAGTTTCATAAGGCGCTTTCATCCAATCATCAAGAGGCTTTTTTCCTGCCTCCATCTCAATAGGTAATGCTACCTCTTTAGGTAACCATGATGCCGCAGCAATCACTTCAAGGCGAACCCTGCCATGCTCATCATTAGCAGCCTGCATAAGTAAAGCTACCTGATCTGCTACTTGGTGCCCTGTATATCTTAATACTCTTACTGCAGCTGCTCTTGCATGAAAATCCTTTGCTTTTAACAACTGTTTAAGTAATTGAACATCTACTTTATTAAGCCCCCAGGTTACCCAAAGCGCCTCTAAAACGTTGTGTTCATATCTAGGGTCGTTTTTATCCAATTTAGCTACCCATGATTTTACCTGAGGAAGAACATCTGCCGCCTTACGTCCACGTAACTCAGATCGGGTACGTGAACGAGCTCTATCTTCCGGTAATTTAAGGTTGTCCAGTAACTCAGGAATACTTGCATCAGCAATTTTTGGTGCTTTTATCAAAGGACGGGAAGGGTAGGTGATTCTATAGATTCGACCGTGTACATGATCTCTTAGAGGATCACGTGCATTGTGCTGCATGTGGCCAATTAAAACATTATGCCAATCAGCTATATATAAAGAACCATCAGGTGCAAACTCTAAATCCACTGGTCTAAAGTTTTTATCTTCAGCTATCATTAAGTCCTGTCTGTGTCTACTCTTGAAACCTGTGCCATCATCAACCAATGTATGCTCTTTAGTACCTAAGAAACCAATGGTATTATTGATTAGAAAATCGCCTTGGAGTTCTTCAGGAAAGTGGCGACTAGAAACAAACTCCAAACCTGAGGTTGGGCGAACCCGGTGTTCAGGCTGGAGCAAATCTCTTGATCGCTCTGTAAATACGCCATATCTTGGCTTTACTGAAACTGGTAGCATCCAGCAAACGTCGGGCCCTGAGGTTTCAGCGTAGAAATTTTGACCCCATTGGTCAAATGCAATACCCCATGGATTTGGAACATAGGGTTGTGCAGTACGTTCTAAATGTCTGCGTTGAGGGCTGTAACGATAAAAACCACCATTAGTCGCTCTAACAGGGCCATAAGATGTTTCTACGTTGGTATGCAAAAATACACCTTCGCCCATATAGATAGCTCCAGAAGGATCAGTAGTAAAGGCGTGGATATTGTGATGAGTATCATGATCATCAAACCCACTTAAAAGAATTTCTCTCTTGTCAGCTTTACCGTCGCCATCAGTATCTTTTAAAAGCATGAAGTTTGTTCCCTGCGAAAGGTAAACCCCTTCGGCAGTAATTTCAAAGCCTAGCGGAAGATGTAAGCCGTCAGCAAAAGTTGTCTGTTTGTCAGCCTTACCATCATTGTCAGTATCTTCTAAAATAATCAACTTATCATTAGGTTTAGCATCACCAGGTCTATAGTGTGGATAGCTTGGCATTGTTGCCACCCATAAACGCCCTTTATTATCGAAAGTGATTTGGCATGGATTAGCCAGATCCGGGAATTCTTTTTCTGATGCGAAAAGTTCAGCTTTAAAGCCAGGTGCAACTTTAAGTTTACTCAGAGCTTCTTGACCGTATAAATACCTCAAACTTCCATTGTTTCCTGGAGTATAATTGGTTTTGACAACAGGAGGAGGAGTAGTGTTTTTATCTGCAGCAACAAGGTCCATTTTTTCGCCATCTATGGCCTTCCAAATAGCTGTATCTCTTATTGCTGTCATTTCGCGGAGCCTTTTAATCTCTGCAGGATAGTTGTCTGGTCCGAATGGATCATATCTGCGCCCGTAAGCATGCACCCCATTTGGGATTTTAAAATCATTGTGCCAAGTCCAGTTTTTCTCGTGAACTGCAGCATTAACAAGAGCTTTGTTTTTTTCTGATTTTATAGAAACTTTACCAAAAATCTGATCGGCTAATAAAGGTGCAAAACGTGCGTAACCTTCATCACTTAGCTGTGAACCATCTATTGTAATAAACTTTTCAGTTGAATCAAACCAATTCTTAGTAGGTGAATATGCATCAACAAAATGTACATTATTCTTGGCTGTAATTTCTTTCATTGCATCTGCATAAAGAGATAGGTTAATGTTTTCCTGTTTCCCATTAGGCAAATCAAATTGTTTAGACAAGTCCTCGAAAGCGATTGGTGACACTATAGCAAGTTGAGGTGCAGAAGTGCCATTGTACTGTTGTTCTAGTGTATGTTTTATAAAAGCATCAAGTTCAGCCTTATAGTTTTCCAGACCTTTTGGCCCTTCAAAAGATTCATTATATCCAAAAAAAGCGATAATTACATCCGCTTTGAGTCTGGTAAGCCATTGATCTTCGGTTTCAAAATGCCCTTGACTATCCGAGTTATTAGCCAATTCGGTCTGGAATTTTTCAGCTCCAGGGAAAGCCCACGGAGAATTTCTGCTGGCATGCGGTCTGAATCCAGGAGTATTCCCTCCATCGCACATGTTTCTAATATAGAGGTTAAAGTCAGGATACCGTAAGTGCATCTCTGTTTCGAAATGTCCATAGTTTAGCATCCTTGAGCCCAGGTTGTTTCCTATAAGGACAATGTGTGCTCCCTTTTTTAATTGGAGGGGAGTTGTGTTTGGAGGGGTAAATTGCAGGGTTAAGAGCGCAATTACCACACCCGCCAAAATTGTAAGAGTAACATTAGTTCTCCTTTTTGCGAATCTGATCATTTAATAAAATATTATACCTAACAAATATTAAATATAACTTTTTCTGCTATATAATTTAACAGATGCTTAATGAAATCTGGAATTTAGCTACTCAAATAACCATTGATATGAACATAGAAACAAGGAATTTGAATTTCGATTCGCCTCCTTAAGAATTGCATCTTTCTTGTTTTGTAGTTTGCAATATGTGACTATGCCCTATTTTTATGGTATTTACTATTAAAAGAGCGGCCATGTTAGATGGCTTACTTGCTTTAAGAGAGCTCTTTGTAACTTCTTCGTGATAGTGATTTTTATTTTTGTGTTTAATTAAGGCTACCTAAAAAGTTCGTGTTTTTTAGTGGTTAAAAGGCTCGTTTTATTACTTTCAGATCATAAGTAGAAGCTGATTTATTCTTATATCGAACCCCTGCCTGCTCACCATGTGCTTCGAAAACAAGATAATGTACTGGCAACACCTCACATTGGCTATGTGGCAGCCGATACTTATCGGCTGTTTTATGAGGATACCATAAGTAGAATTGAAGAATGGCTTTTTTCAGATAACATTTAGGAACTATTTTGCTTGATACAAAGTTTCAGACATATACTTAATTCCATCACTATAGCTTGTTGGTTTCATACCAAATTCCTGCTCAAATTTTGAAGAGTTGAAATTATAGTCATGGTCATATTGATAATACATTTCTACAGTTCCCGCAACAACCTTTTTGAATAATCCCACCAATTGAAGCATAAATTTATTGATGGTAGTGTAATTAGGCTTAACTTGATAAATATTGGCAGCAAGAGTTATAAACTCTTTTCCGGTAATAGGTGTAGCAGTAGGTAAATGCCAGATCTGATTTCCTGAATTGGGAGTTTGCCCTAAAAGATACATAGCTTTACCTGTATCAGGTATATAAGTGAAATTGTGTAATACTTTTGGATCGCCTATCCATTGGGCAGCTGTCTTTTTTGCATACTTATCAAGTACCATCATATCCAAAAAGCTATTCATGGAGTCAGTTCCGTAAAAGTCGGCTGCCCGGGCAATGGTTGCTTGTAGATTTCCTGATTTAACCTCGTCCATAAGTTGTGTAGCTATACGTGCTCTTACTTCTCCTTTTGCACTAATTGGATTATATGGCGTCGTTTCAAGCATAGGTCCTTTAACCAAGCCATACATATACACATTATCGAAAAATATGAGTCTTGCCTGTGTTTCTTTTGCTGCATTAATTAGATTTTGCATAATTACTGGCCATTGTTGTTGCCATATGACTTTATCGTAGATTAATCCGGCGCACATGTAGACAACCGCAGAACCTTTTACTGCTGTAAGCACCTCTAGGTAGTTTAGCAAGTCGGCTTTTTGCCAGGTAACATTCGCACCGGTAATCTTTGCTGGCCTGCGACTTACCAATCTTATGATTTCGTTAGGATTGTGGATCAGTAATTCTTGTGCTAGTGCGTTTGCTGTTGGTCCGCCGGCCCCTAATATAGTATGCATGTCTTTTCTGTTTGTATGATACAAATCTAATAGGCATTTGTAAACCAAAACGTTAACAAAAGATAAGAAATTGTTTAAGTCTGGTACCTGCTAAGCAAATACTAAAGTTCTTTTTCTAATCCGTGAAAGTGATACAGGCGTTATACCTAGAAAATTGGCAATATAGTGCTGAGGTATTCGCTGCATAATCTCTGGGTCTGTTTGTAGCATTACTAGGTAACGTTCTTCAGGTGTTTTAGTAATGAATGAGGTAATCCTGTCTTCATAACAGCAGATATAATACTCGGCAACCAACCTGCCAAAACGCTCCATCTTGTAGGCAAGTAATGAGCTGTTTAGCATCATATTCATATTTTTACGTGAAATGAGGATCAGTTCTGTTTGCTCAAGCGCCTGTATGTAACCAGTGCATGCTTGTTGGGTAAGGTAACTTTTGTAAGAGCTGACAAATTCATTCTCGAAGCTGAAATAACCGGTTATCTCAGTACCATCTTTAACATGGTAATAGCGTACAGACCCATTTATGATAAAACCGATGTCGTCACAAACTTTGTCTTTAACGGAGAAGTGATCTCTCTTTTTAATCGTTTTATAGCTTAAGTGGCTGATGAATTCAGTCCATTCATTTTCATCAAAAGTGATAAACTGAGCTAACCCCTTGCGGAAAATACTTAATGCTTCATTTGAAATGACAGAACTGCCCATAAAAAGTAATTAAAGAGTGTTGACGATTGTAATAGTAAAAATAAGGTTTTATTTGATTCTCTATCGCATGTGTTTTCGAACAGTACATGTTCATTTTTGAACATGTACTGTTTCTCAGAGCCCTTTTAAGGCAGTAATATTCATTGGCATATCTCTTGACCTTATTTTGGAAAACAAATGATATGAAAAAATCTAGTTTCCAAATGATGACTTTACTGTTAATTTTTATGATTAGTATAAAAGTTTCTGCTCAGAAAAATGAAATTGTAGATATAACAAAGGTTACGAATACAGTAAATCGAACTATCAGTATGAAAAGTGTATCTCAAAAGCCTGTTTTGCATGTAAATCCTAGTCATGGTGCAGGATTGATCAAGATAAAACATCGTGATTTTCAGACAGGCGAGATCGAATTTGAAGTGAAAGGAGAAGATGTTTTTCAGAAAAGCTTTGTAGGGTTTGCCTTTCATGTACAAAACGATACTACTTATGAGGCAATCTATTTCCGACCATTTAATTTTAGGTCGGATGATGAATTACGTAAAAAGCACGCAGTCCAATACATTTCACTGCCGGGTAATGATTGGCCAGAATTGAGAGAATCTTTTCCGTTAAAATATGAACAGCCAATTGGGCAGAATACTGATCCAGTCGACTGGTTTAAGGTTCGAATTAAAGTAAGCCCAAAAATGATCGCTGTTTATGTAAATGATAGCACTAAACCTTGTTTGGAAGTGGCTTCTTTGGGTAATTTAAATAAAGGGAAAATAGCATTCTGGGTAGGGAACAATTCAGGAGGAGATTTTAGGAATCTAAAAATTTCCCAAGATTAATCGTTTTTTAGGTTTTCACTTGTTTGAAATAGTATTTTCTTAATCAGTGCAATCTGCCCCAAGTGGTAGTGAGTATGTTCAATAATTCCTTGAATGTTTCTGTAGTAAGTTCCGTACTTCTCATCTGTGAAATTTTCCCAAAGCATGTGCTCAGGCAGTTGTTCAATCAATAAAGTGAAAGTTTCAGCATCTGTAAAGGTCTTATCCAGTAGATTTTCCCAATCTGTTTGGGATAGGATTTCAGGGAGGTCAAAGCTATATTTGTCACTAGCTTGAAGTGGTTCTCCTTGTAATACCTTAAGCACTGCACTTACATAGTAATTTACATGATAAACAAGAGTAGCTATGGTATTAAAAGAATGTACTTGTGTGGTGGCCTGGCGCCAGTTTATTTCTGCCAAATTATCTTTAAGGTTTGATGTGGTCCAATTTCCTCCAAAATGAACATCTCTTAAATGCTTTGCTAATTGTGTTGTTAAATTCATTTTTTTGTTTGTTAGTGTGTTGTTATCTAGTAATTTAAAGTAAATATAAAATCTGCTTCCTCAGTATTTCCAACATAAAATTTAATTGTTGTTTTTGGTGATTTGATTAGAGGAGCAATAGGAGCGATGATAGCAGAAAACTGTATCTTTAGTAAATCCATGTCGGTATCATCAGGCACTTTTATTAGGAGATCACCACCACTCAACCTAATTTTCCATTCTTTAAATTCTTCATCTTTTTGGAGCATTTGCTTCCATTCTTGTTGGTATTTACTCATTTGCATGGTTTTGAATAAAGTTACATTTAAACTGCAGTGTTCAACATAGGGTCTAATGGTCCTAAATCACCCACTAACACAATTGTCCCATTGATATTGAGTATAGGAATATAGCGGTTTGTATCGTGAACATAAGGAACAGTATCGATAATCAGATCAAACTTTCCTGATACTTTTGGCATTTGCTCTTCATCAGTAGAAAAGACAATTGTATGGGCGCCTAATTCAAATGCGTCTTTTTCAGGTATCTTGAAAAAAGTGTAATGTGGATTACATACCAATATCACTGATTTATGGAATTTGGAAGGTGAAAATAAAAAAGGTAATAATTGACTAAAGTTTAATCAGATCAGGATCATTCACTACCATTTCCGGTTTACCTTTAAACATAGTTACTGTACCTTGTATAGTGATGGTTTTTCCGTTAATCTTATCAGCTAGTTTTTTCGCATTTCCTTTTAAGGCCAGCGTAAGAAGTTGATTTGGATATGCTGCTCCTACATTAACCAATACCATACTTTTAATGTCTTTAAGACTAAATACTTTACCGGTTACTATTACATTCTTTCCAACATAGTTCTTTAAATCTGCTAGTTTTACGACCGTTGCTTTTGGTAGAGGACTTGCCGCAACTTTAGTGGCAGGTATTACAATAGCAGCAGGTGTTATGATTTTTTCATTGGAGATAGGTTGTTGATCTTTGAAGATCCTATTTAGTTCGCCAGCCAGGCGCACACCCGCTTGAGCAATGCGTAGGTGGATAATAGCAATTGACTTTTTGTAACTAGCTTCATCAATGTTTCCTCCTGGTTGTACCTCATCATAAATCTGAGTACTTACCTGGTAGCTTTCCCATAGCCATTGCATTGGACTGTCGGCCTGCCATTTTTTAACTTGTTCTGGATTTGCCCAATCATATTTTTTTGCCATTTCTGTATAGTTGAACCCTTCGTGGTCAATCAATTTTCCATCCCAAAGGGCATGTAGGTTGGTTCCATCGCCGTTAAATCTTACCTGGACATCATTGCCGCCTTTGTCTTCAACACGGCTAACGTGCATAGGCTGATGTGCATCACCAACAAGGTGGATCAGGAATTTTAATGCCTGGTTTTTTTGCGCCAGACTAAGTGTTTTGTCTTTAAGGTTTGCTTCTGCCTTTAAAATGGCAGTATAAATATTGTCTTTATCTTGTTTAATAACGTAATCTGTGAATTGTTCTTTGGTTAATCCCAGTGGAAGGTTGATGTAATGCCAAGATGCAGTCTTTTTATACTGTGGATCATTACTAATCTCGTCGGCCCACGTACTCGCCTCGCTCATAGTTTCGCCTTTCAGATAGCTGCTTACTATGGTTTTAGTATTTGTTTTAAGGTGTTTTTCTGCGATAGAAGCAATGGCTTTATGACCTTTCTGTCCCCATGATACAAGGGCAATAGTCAATACAATTAGGGATGCGGTTAGTGTGTAATGTCTCATGACTCAAAGTTAATCAGGAGCAAAAGAATTTGGAATTTTAGTTGCCAACATTTTGTTTTAATAATGTAGTAAGCGCTGTAAATGAATCACTTTTATTATATTAACATGATGAAACCAAATAAACTCTTACTCATGATTGTATTTGCACTATTATACACTGTTACAAGAGTAAAAGCGCAAGCCAGTTTATCGCCGGTAAAGGTTAATCTTCAACTTATATCTGATCAATTATCATATCCCACAGCTTTTGCGGTACCAGACGATAAATTTGGCAGTTTATTTATCTGCGAACAAAAGGGTAGAATCAGGGTCATCAAGGATGGTAAACTCTTGCCAAAGCCATTTTTAGATTTTACAGATGAGGTGTTGATGATGGGAAGCAGTGATGAGATGGGATTATTGGGACTAGCTTTCCATCCTCAATACGCAAAGAACGGTAAGTTCTATGTATACTTTAGTAAGCGCATACCCAAAGCGGCTGGTAGAGATCATCAAAGTATTATCCGTGAATATCAGGTTTCTAAGGGAAATTCCGACCTGGCCGATAAAACCAAATCGAGAGATGTTCTGATTATTGATGAACCTGAATCCAATCACAATGGAGGAGACTTAAAGTTTGGCCCGGATGGCTTCCTGTATATTGGAGTAGGAGATGGTGGGGCATATAACGATTTACATGGCACTTACGGCAATGGACAGAATTTAAATACATTACTTGGTAAAATACTTAGGATAGATGTAAATACGGTTCCTTATGCTATACCAAAAGACAATCCATTTGTAGGTATTGAAAATACAAAACCTGAAATTTATGCCTACGGCTTTAGGAACCCATGGCGGATCAGTTTCGATAAGGTTGGTGGACGGTTGTTTGCCGGAGATGTAGGTCAGAAGAACTGGGAAGAAATTGATATTGTTACTAAGGGCGGGAATTTTGGATGGCGTGTAAGAGAGGGTACCCATGTTAAATCTCCAAATGACCCTGATCCAAAAAACTGGATCAATCCGATAGCAGATTATGGGCGCAATGAGGGCATCAGTGTTATCGGTGGTTTTCTTTATCGTGGAAAACAAATCCCGGAGCTTTTTGGTAAATACATATTTGGAGATTTAATGGGAACCGTATGGACATTGACAGACCTTAATAAGGAACTCTGGAAAATGCAGAAACTTTCTATATCCCAGGAACCTGGATATTGGCAAATTTATAGCTTCGGCGAGGATCATAACGGCGAAGTTTATCTGCTTGTTAACCTGATCGAACAAGAAAAGGGCGCGATTTATAAGATTATTCCGGGTAGGTAGTTTTTACTTTCTTGCCCATCTTTTTCTGGATTACCTCAAAGTGATGGAGCTCATTTGGGCTAACCAGCGAAATTGCGTCACCAGGGGCTTCAGCACGGCCGGTTCTACCAATTCGGTGAACATAATCTTTTGGTGATCGTGGTAATTCATAGTTAATCACAAAAGGAAGGAAATTAATGTCAATTCCTCTGGCCATTAAATCTGTAGCCACTAATACCCTAAGTTTGCCTGATTTAAAAAGATATAAAGACTCGGTTCTCGAACCCTGACTTTTCTTACTGTGAATTGCTTTAGCATCAATGTTGTTTTTGCGAAGTTTGTTAACCACAGCATCAGCCTGGTGAGTAGAGGATGTAAATACCAATACTTGTTTCATCTCATGATGGTTAATCAGATAGCGTAAAAAAGGGCCTTTTTTTTCATCCGAAACGATATAAGCAACCTGATTGATTGTGTCCAGTGTATCTTCCTCCGCTTCTATTTTGATCACTACCGGATCATGTAGTAAAATTTGGTGGATGTTCTCAATATCAGGACTTAACGTAGCAGAAAATAATAGGTTCTGACGCTTTTCTGGTAATAGAGCAATAATTTTGTTGACTTCTTCTTTGAAACCTAAATTGAGCATCTTATCGGCCTCGTCTAGTACTAATGTTTCAATACTAGATAGGTGTACTGCATTAGAATCTATTAGATCCAATAATCTGCCCGGTGTAGCAACAAGAATATTTACACCCTGCATAGCCATCATTTGCGGGTTAATAGAAACACCACCATATACAGCTAGTGTTTTAATCGGCTGAGGAAGTGCTTTGCTAAAGGATTGGAAAACATCTTTCACCTGTTCGGCAAGCTCCCTCGTAGGTACTAAAACCAATACATTCGCATGGCGATTTTTTACTCCCGCCGTTTCTTGTAGATTCGTTAAAATTGGTAATACATAACCGGCAGTTTTTCCAGAACCTGTTTTAGCTATACCCAATATGTCCTTTTTATTTAAAATGGCAGGTATTGCTGTTTGTTGAATAGGGGTAGGGACTGTGAAATTCTGATTTGCTAATGCTTTTAATAAAGCAGGAGATAAGCCTAAGGCGGTAAAAGACATATTACTTAATATTTTGTGCAAAATTACGCAAAAATCATTGTTAGCCCGAGCTTATTTGGGATTGTGGATGAAGTAATCCCAAACAAGTTTAGATATATCTGAAATGATCTTGTCATTTGTAGCTTCATTTTCTCGTGTGTTACAAACGAAAACAGCTATTGCATAATGTTTTCCATTAGGTAGTTTTACAATGCCAACGTCGTTAATTGCAGAGGTTACACCTTGCTTATTTGTACCTGAGGTTCCGGTTTTGTGGCCAACCACAGTCCCTTTTGGTAGTTGTCCTTTGAGCCTATTAGTACCGGTAGAGGTCTCTACCATCGTTTTCCATAAGAAGTCAAAGCTGTTTCTCGATAGTACTTTTTTCGTGTAAAATTTCACTAGAAGATCTGTAACAGCTTTAGGAGTGCTCCAGTTTAAGAACTGAACATCCCACTCTTTATGCATTTCTTCTTCGTTGGCTTTGATGGCTACGTCTTTAATCCCTAGACTGTGAATATAATCATTGATAGGTTTTGGGCCACCAATTAGTCTCATCAGGATGTCGCAGCCATTATTGTCACTTTGAGCAACAGTATATTTGATGATTTCGGAAAGCGGTAATAGGACATCACCTTTTGGATGAGTATCGCGGATCGGACTCCAGGTATCTGGTAACAATTCACTTTTTTTAATATGGATTTTTTGTGAAAGGCTTAACTTTCCTTTATCAACTTGATTCAAAACAGCCATTGCGATATGAAACTTGAAAACACTTTGCATTGGGTAGTGCTTGTCGCCATTAACTGTGATGGTGTCTCTACTTTCTATTCCATACACTGAAACACCTACATCAGCATTTTTATGAGCAATTGCCAGGTATATTTGCTCCCTTAGCTGTTTTTTCTGGGCGATACCATGAAAAGAAATAACAAAGAGAACGAAACAGAGTAGAATTTTTTTAGTCATTTAGCTGGGGTTGTTAAAGCTGCCAATATAAATCATATCGTTATAGTTTTCAAGTGGGTTGTCTACACTGAGTTCATCATCTGCATAACAAAGGATGCAGTTTACCGTAGAAATACCTTTGTTAACGCAAGCCTGGTAAATTTCTACTTCTATTTGGTCATCCCAGACTGGTAGTTCTTCGATGGCGGCTTGGATGCTGATTCTTTTTCGTCCATGGTAAATCGTAATCCAGTCAGCATCGTAGTCATACTGCATGCCAATATCTTTGCTGAACTGGGAGCGAAGGTTGAAATCCGGAGCATCTCTTGAGTAAGCTTCATCGGTATTAAAATTGTGGTTGTCTTTTAAAAATTTGCTCTGATCAAAGTACTTGTAGAACTGTTCTTCAGTTTTATTTTGCGACATTCCTGCCCAAATGTGGATGCGTTGTTCTGCCATTTTATTTTTCTTATTGCTATTAGGTAGCTGTATTTGTGTTGATGGTTTCAAGGTACGGATTTTTTGGTGGATGATACTTTCTGTTGCCTTTTGAATTGAAAATTTGACAGTTGTAAATCGAAATTTTTTTTAATTCCTTTTTAAAAAAAGTGGTGATGAAGATCAGGTTTTCAACTAAGATTCATCACTATTTCAAGTAAGTTTGGTATTTACTTTTGGTCAATAATTTTCATCTTACATCACTGAGTAAATGGGCTATAGCAGGTTAGCAATTAATTGGCTAACTTAATGCATTTAAACAGTGAATCAGTATAAAGCAATTGTATCAAATGGAGTTAAAGATTATGGATGCCGCAGCGGCAGTCAAATTGATCAGATCGGGAAACAGAGTTTTTATTCACGGTGGAGCTGCAACGCCAGTTTGTCTAGTTAATGCGATGCAGATCAGACATCCAGAACTTGAAAATGTTGAATTGGTAAGCATTACGACTTTGGGGGATGTTAATTTTGATTTACCGGAGTGCCGCAAATCATTCTTTTTCAGTTCTTTATTTGTTTCTGCAGCAACTAGATCAGTAGCCAATAGTAATAGGGGAGACTATGTCCCAATTTTCCTGAGTCAAATTCCACAGTTGTTTTACGGAAATATTTTACCAATAGATGTGGCACTTGTTCAAGTATCTCCTCCCGACAGACATGGCTATTGTTCTTTGGGAACTTCAGTCGATATTGCAAAAGCAGCCGTTGATACAGCCAGGATTGTGATTGCACAGGTAAACAACAGAATGCCAAGAACACATGGAGAAAGTTTTATTCATGTAGATAAATTAGCAGCATTGGTGTATCATAATGCTGAATTGCCTGAAGTAGATTATTCCTTTGATGCTAATGACATTGTGGGTAAGATTGGATATAATGTGGCATCTCTTGTTGAAGATGGAGCGACATTGCAACTTGGGATAGGAAGTATTCCTGACCAGGTACTCAAAAATCTTAGTGGGCATAGAAACCTTGGTTTGCATACTGAAATGTTTTCTGACGGGATTATTGAGCTTATAAATAACGGGGTGATCAATAACAGTCAAAAAAAATTGAATCGTGATAGATCTGTTACATCTTTTATAACAGGTACGCGAAAACTTTATGATTTTGTTGATGATAATCCCGCAATTCGTGTTATGAATATAGGTTATGTGAATGATACTAGTATCATCAGGCAAAACCCGAAAGCAACAGCAATAAATAGTGCTATTGAATTAGATCTGACTGGCCAGGTTTGTGCAGATTCAATCGGAACCTACCAATATTCCGGCATAGGTGGTCAAATGGACTTTATGCGGGGCGCTTCCCTATCCGAAGGTGGAAAGCCGATTATCGCACTTCCTTCTCAAACACAGAAGGGTATCAGCAGAATCGTTCCATTTCTCAAAGAGGGTGCTGGTGTGGTGACTACTCGCGGGCATGTTCATTGGGTGGTAACTGAATATGGAATTGTAAATTTATTCGGTAAGAGTCTCAAACAAAGAGCTAAAGCACTAACTGAACTAGCACATCCAAATCATAGGGAAATGCTGGAAAAAGCCTATTTTGAACGGTTCAAGTAGAAGAACTCAGTTTGTATGACACAAAAAAAGAGGGCGTCTACCCCGACGCCCTCTCATATCCTTTTCAGCAAATGATGGTTTACTTACCTTTTAGCTTGTCGGCAAAAAGTCTCATGTAAAAACCGCCAACTACGCTTCTCGCTTTAAAATTGTCACGGATACCGGTATTAGAATCATAAAAATCGTTCAGAGGAACGCGTGATTCTGTTTCGATTGCATGTCTGTAAACTGGGCTTACAAGTGCTTCAAAATCTTTTTGTGTAGGAGCAAAAGTTGCTGTCCACAAGATCCAGTCATTTTTAGTGTAAGCCTTTCTGCTGTCTAGAGGCAGACCGAATTTGTTTTGCTTTTTTAGGTAATACTTGATCTCTGTGTCATAAACTTTTTGAGGGAACAAGTTCAGGTCTAAAACCTTATCCCAAACTAGGTTGTATTTCTGGCTCCAGGTGTTCTTGTCGTCAAAAGTCAGCGCATAGTGGTCGCCAGCATCGGCCATTTCAATCCATTTAGGTACCATGCTTTCAGCAATGGCTCTATATTTATTAGCAGTTTCAGTATAGCCAAGTGTTTGAGCCATTTGAGCGTAAGAAGCGATCCCTACAATTGCCTTAACGGATAAGTTTGCATTTCTAGCCAGGTGACCAGCAAAATCATCTGTACACAATTGCGTTTTAGGATCTAATCCTTCCTTAGTTAGATAATCTGCCCAGGTAGTTAATGTTTTCCAGTGTTTTTTTGCATAATTTCCATTACCCTGAGCCTTTGTAATTGCAGCCGTAAGGATGATCATGTTGCCCGATTCCTCCACAGGCATTGGCTCACCATAAGTTTGACCATTAGCCAATGGATAGGTTCCTAAATCGTGTGCAGCCCATGGATGAGGATATTTGCCACTTTCGCTAAAATAGAAGATACCGTTTAACATACCTTGTAACAAAGCCGGATTGTAAATCAAGTAAAGCGGTGCTGAAGGGTAAGTTACATCCACAGTATTGATGAAACCACCACTGTTATTTTCTTTAGACAACCATAAGATTTCACCCTCAGGACTTTTTACCAAAGTATGCGCTGCAATGCTCTGACGGTAACCTAGTATACATAAGTGTGCATACTCCTTACCACCAGACTTAAGTGCATCCGCATACACTTCTTTGTTAAAAGTCTCACATTTCTGCATTACCTCTTTGTATTGATTAGCTGCATCAGTCAACTGACCTTCCATAGTTTCCTTACCCGAAGTGTTCCACCATGGTCTTAGGTTATTTTTGAAATATTGAATAGCCAAAACTTCGTCATAGCCCAGTTCAACGAAGCGTTCTACAGGTTTTTGACCAACGGTTCCAAAAGGAACAACTGTATTTAATGCAAGCGACTTTCCACGGGTTGCTGTAGAAGCAGAGGAACCGTTTCTAAAAGCATCAGCAGCTGTATTTGCACTGGTGATGAACTGTATGGCGTTGCTGGTTTTAGGTGCAGCTACATAGAAATAACCCCAATCTATACGCATATCATCTGCGCCTTTTTGCAGAACAGGTTGTTCTACCGTACCTGCTTTCAGGATAGATAATTTAGCGGTTGAATATTTTTTAGCAGTTACTTCTTGTGAAGGTTTATATACAGCAATATTTGTAGAAGCACTTAGGAAAACCTTCACTGCATGATTCTTTTTGTCATTGGCCTTGACGTTGTAGGTGATATAAGAAACCGGGCGTGCCAGTAAGCCTAAATCATTCATAAGTAAAGGCGAAGTAAACGTAAGTTTCAAATCTACTTTACCACAGGTAAAACTATAGATTGTTTGTGTGGCAGTCACTTCTACATTTTTCTGTTTCGCCAGTTGGATCTTCGCAGCATTGTCCTTTAGTTTGTCAGCCAAACCAAAGTCCAGATACCTACCACCTGCTGAATTAGCCAAGTGGATTGCGATCACATTCTGACCAGCCTTCAAATCGCTTTTGTTGATCGGGAAATACTGAAAAGTATTAGTCCAACCTTGTTTTTGATATACCTTTTTCCCGTTCAGAAACACTTCGATGTTGTCATCATGGTTCATCTTTAACAACAATTCATTGATGCTAGCGGGATTGGCAATATTGAAAACTCTTCTAACCCAGATATCGTTAGATTTCCAAAGTGTTTTTACCTGCTTGGCGTCATCACCTATAGGAGCAGATCCCGACTTCCAGTCACCAGCAGCATAAGAAGCCGACATCCAGTCGCCCTGAGGAGCTGTTTCTGTGTACTTAACCGTATACGGTGTTTCATCTGAAGTTCCAAGTATTGTTTTGTAGCTTGCCTCTTCCTGGCCAAGGAAGCGGTAGATGTTACCATCTACATTGATCAAACCCAGCAACGAGTGATCTGCACCCGTCCAGTGTGTGGTAGTAGAGGCATTAAGCTCATCGGTATTAGACCAGATGCTAAAATTAGGATTGTGTGTGATTAGCGGATAGGATGGTGCCTTCCTGTCCTGAGCCTGGTTTTGGCCAATTGCGAAAAAGCAAGCCAGCAAGCCCAAAAACTTTAATCTGTTAGATTTGTTCATCTCTGTGTGTGTAGAATTAATTTTGGTTATTTGAATTGTAAAATTAGGTGATTGAGAGGTATCAGGATTGTATTTCTGTCTCAACCTTTAGCGTATGCGTCTCAATTTTCCTGAAATGTTGCCATATTTTCTAATTACATTCTACCTGGCTCCCATAGATTTTAACTATCTAATTATAGAATTAAATGATTGTGATTATATGTTCTAATATCATAAATTTATAAATAGTCAGAACGACCTCTTAAATAAGTTCAACACCATAAATTTATAAAAATGGAAAACGAATCAAATGATATCAGTAAATGCCCATTTCATAATGGAACTATGAAACACAACGTTGGTGGTGGTGGTACCAGAAACCGCGACTGGTGGCCTAATCAATTAAAGTTAAGTATCCTACGCCAGCATTCTTCGTTGTCTAACCCTTTGGGTGAGGATTTCGATTATGCAAAAGCTTTTAATAGCCTTGACCTGGAGGCCGTGAAAAAAGACCTTCACGCACTTATGACGGACTCGCAAGATTGGTGGCCTGCAGATTTTGGGCATTATGGGCCATTGTTTATTCGTATGGCGTGGCATAGTGCAGGAACTTATCGAGTAGGAGACGGTCGTGGCGGGGCTGGTGCAGGACAGCAACGTTTTGCCCCACTTAATAGCTGGCCTGATAATGTAAGCTTGGATAAAGCGCGCAGATTGCTTTGGCCAATTAAACAAAAATATGGCCAAAAAATTTCGTGGGCAGATTTGATGATTTTGACCGGAAATGTGGCGCTTGAATCAATGGACTTTAAAACATTTGGTTTTGCTGGCGGGCGTGCAGATGTATGGGAACCGGATGAGGATGTGTATTGGGGCTCTGAGAGTACCTGGCTTGGTGGCGACCTGCGGTATGCCCACGGATCCGAAGGTGTTGAAAAAGAACATGGCGTAGTGTCGTCGGACGATAATGCTGATGGCAATATACATTCCCGCAATTTAGAAAAACCACTTGCTGCAGTGCAGATGGGACTTATCTATGTGAATCCTGAAGGTCCTGATGGGAATCCTGACCCTATTGCTGCTGCTAAAGACATCCGAGATACTTTTGGTCGCATGGCAATGGACGATGAAGAAACGGTTGCCCTGATTGCGGGTGGTCATAGTTTTGGTAAAACCCATGGTGCTGCTCCTGCGACCCATGTAGGTAAAGAGCCGGAAGCTGCTGATCTGGAAATGCAAGGTTTGGGATGGAAAAATAGTTATGGTTCTGGTAAAGGTGCTGATGCCATTACAAGTGGTCTCGAAGTAATCTGGACAAAAACACCAACCAAATGGAGCAATAATTTCTTCGAAAACCTATTTGGTTTTGAATGGCAACTTACTAAAAGCCCTGCCGGTGCAAACCAATGGGTAGCTAAGGATGCAGGGGATATTATTCCGGATGCATTTGATAGTTCAAAAAAACATGCGCCTACCATGCTTACCACCGATATTGCATTAAGAGTTGATCCGGTTTACGAAAAAATATCAAGGCGCTTTCTTGAAAATCCAGATGAGTTTGCTGATGCTTTTTCCCGTGCATGGTTTAAATTAACACACCGCGATCTTGGACCTCGTGCTCGTTACCTGGGCCCGGATGTACCAGCCGAAGAATTGCTTTGGCAAGATCCTATTCCTGCGGCAGACTATAAACAAATAGACGAAAATGATATAGCAGTCTTAAAAGGAAAAGTATTGGAATCAGGATTGAGTGTTTCTGAACTGGTTTCTACAGCATGGGCTTCGGCTTCTACCTTCCGTGGTTCTGATAAGCGAGGTGGTGCTAATGGCGCGCGTATTCGTTTGGCTCCTCAAAAATACTGGCAGGTAAATAATCCTTCACAGTTACAAAAGGTGCTGGATAAGTTAGAAAGCATTCAAAAAGATTTTAACGGTGCACAAGCAGGTGGTAAAAAAGTTTCTTTAGCAGATTTGATTGTACTTGCCGGTGGGGTGGGTGTCGAAAAAGCTGCTAAAGATGCAGGACATGCTATCGCAGTTCCTTTTTCACCTGGTCGTGCAGATGCTTCACAGGAACAGACTGATGTCGAGTCAGTAGGCTTTTTGGAACCAATTGCTGACGGTTTCCGTAATTATCGTAAATCAAAATTCCCTGTATCTACCGAAGAGTTGTTAATGGATAAAGCCAATTTACTTACACTTACGGCTCCCGAGTTAACAGTCTTGGTGGGAGGTATGCGTTCATTGAATACAAATTTTGATGGTTCCAAGCATGGTGTTTTCACCTCACGTGTTGGGCAGCTTACCAATGATTTCTTTGTGAACTTACTTGATATGAACACTGCATGGAAAGCGGTATCTCAAGACAGAGAGCTGTATGAAGGTAGTGATCGTGCTAGTGGTGCTGTAAAATGGACAGCCACCCGTGCAGATCTAGTATTTGGTTCTAACTCAGAACTGAGAGCTATCGCAGAAGTATACGGAAGTGCAGATGCTCAGGGCAAATTTGTGAAAGACTTTGTTGCAGCTTGGAGTAAAGTAATGAATTTGGATAGATTTGATCTATTGTAATTAAATCATAGAGGACTTTCATGAACACCGTTAACAATAGCATAGCTATCGTTAACGGTGTTCATTTTTAGATTTAAAAAATTTGCAGTTTAAAGGCTTCTATAAATTTCGTTAGCTGTGCTAGGGTATCAGAGTTTGTTATTTCTCCCTCTTCATTTATTTTACCTTTTATCCCTTGGACTAATAAAGTAGTCTCTTCTGTAAATTTTGTCATCAGAGTGCGCATAATAAGCTGCAGTTCTTCGTGTCCCTTCTCACCATTAGCTGAAGCAGTGATTATACCAATTGGCTTATCAGTAAACACCGTTACAGCAATACACCATTCAATGACATTTTTTAATCCACTTGGGATACTAAATACATACTCAGGTGTACAGATCAAAATTGCATCAGCCTTATTTACATTTTCTCTGAAATCAAGCACCTCCAGTGGTGTATTCTCAATAGACAGTTCCGGGTTGAAATGTGGTAGTCGTTTCAAATCAGAATAAACTGTAATGTTGAAATCATCCATTGTCATTTTTGCAATGTTATCTACAAGTTTTTGATTGGAAGAATTGCGGCTTGCACTGCCTACAATTGCAAAAATATTTTTCTTTCTCATACTACTCGCTTTTTAATGAAGGTGAAATCCTCTGCTCAGGAGGTAGGACCTTAAATTCTTTATACGCGTTCATCAGATAAAACTTCATATCATCATCATCCATCTTGTCTAGCTTTTTAATTGTTGGCCTGTAAAGTACCATAAAATAATCCAATTCAGCTCCTGTTAAAGGTGTTAATGCTTTAACTGCCTTTTCATTAAAACGCTGGTCAATTTTGCGCTCACTTACTTCCCGCTCTAATTTCTTTTTAAATCGCCTGGCAAACTTACCCTCCCGACCAAAAAGCCTTGAAGGAGAGAATAGGAATGGCTGGTTCTGACCCAGTCTGATTATTTTCGCTTTTCGATATACGTCTGAATATTGTATTTCAGGCTTAAATGCATCAGCCTTGATTTCTATAGTCTTAAGAAATCTGTTGTTCAGTATCATATACTTACGTATGGGTTTAACATTGATCAAAAACAGGGTGTCGGAAAAGTAACCTGGTTGATTAAAAATCAGTGTTTGATTGACCTCAGCGTTAATCTTAAACTCGCCTTTAGCATTAGTTATTACCTTTTCTTTCGTGACAATATTATTCACTTCTACATTTTCTAACATGAGACGCGAATCTCTGTCGACAACCGTACCGGTAACAACCTGACCCGAAACCTGAAGAACTAGATAGAATTGTAAAACCAAAAGGAGAGCTATTAAACGCATACCTAAAGTTAGGTAATTCTTTAGCGAACCCGCTGTGGGATAGGTGTTAAATAGTGTTAAACTCGCTTTGAAGTTACTTAAACCTAAATTAGCTCATGTAAACATTCTTTACATGATTAAGTTGTCATGTAAAGAAAATTGAGTTATCTTTACATGATGGGTGCCTCAAGTGAAAAAGCTTTGTATGAAAAAACTTATTAAGCAGATGAATGATCTGCCTTTTAATGAACTGCCTCTACTACCTCCAGATAATGCTAAAGTAGAGACAATTGCGGTGTTGAGACAAGTTGTACAATCTTCAATTGCCCTTGCTGAACTAAAAGGATTGGCATACACTTTACCTAACCCTTCAATACTTTTAAATGCAGTAATACTTAAAGAGGCTCGGGTTAGTTCTGAGATTGAGAATGTAATTACCACTCATGATAAGCTTTATCAGGCTTTATCCGCAACCGGCACTCAAGTAGACCATGCAACTAAGGAAGTGTTGCGCTATAGAGAGGCAATGCTTGCTGGATTTAATTTGATAATGGAAAGGGGATTTCTGAATACAAATGGGGTAGTCGCAATACAGGAAATTCTGGAAGAGAATAAAGCTGGTTTGAGGAGACTGACAGGAACATCTTTGAAAAATGCTATTACAGGGGAAGTTATTTATACACCTCCAGATAATTATGAGACTATCCTTGTATTGATGAAAAATCTGGAAGTATATATGAATGAGAATGATGTGCTCTCCCCATTGATTAAATTGGCAGTTCAACATTATCAATTTGAAAGTATACATCCGTTTTACGATGGTAACGGCAGGACAGGAAGAATTATAAATGTTCTTTATTTATGCTTACATGGTCTTTTGGATAGCCCTGTACTTTATCTAAGTGATTATATTATAAGGCATAAAGCTGATTACTACAGGTTGCTTGGAGAAGTGAAGACAAACGACAATTGGGAAGAATGGATATTATTTATGCTAAGAGCTGTGGAAGAAACATCTAAGCAGACTATCAATCAGATCAAGTCGATCAATAAACTATTTTTGAAATTACAGGATAAAATAAAAGCGAACGCAGTTAAGTTGTATAATAAGGAATTGTTAGAGCTTTTATTTGAACAGCCTTACTGTAGAATAGAGTTTTTGGTGGATAGACTTAACATATCAAGAGTAACAGCATCAAAGTATCTTAACGGATTAGAAAAGATTGGAATATTGAAATCTAAGAAAATTTGGAAAGAGACACTATATATCAATACTGAACTCTTTGAACTTTTGAAAAAATAAAGTTAATGGAGAAGCTTAGATTTTTCCTGTAGCTTCGCCAATAATAATTTACGCTAAAGATAAATGCCGGTATACAATTCATTAAGCGATCTCCAACTGATCGATCTTTTAAAAAAAGATGATGAAGCCGCTTTTACTGAGATATATTCCCGTTACGCAGAGAATCTAACCGGATTTGCCAGTTCTAAATTGTATAATCTGGAAGATCCACGCGATATTATCCACGACCTCTTTGTGAAACTGTGGGAAGAAAGGAAACTACTTAAAGTAGATCGAAACGTGGAGGCTTATTTATTTACTTTAGTTCGCTATCGAATCATTGATAAGATTAGAAAAAACATTACGCACGAAGACTACATCGGGATGGCATTGGCCCTTCATACAAGCCTAGGCTCAGAAATTGAACAACAAATAGCGGTAAAAGAATTAAAACAAAGTATCGGGGAATCTCTCGAAAAATTATCTCCAAGAGTAAGGGAGATTTACCATCTAAGCCGCGAAGAAAACTTAAGCATTCCCCAAATAGCAGAGAAATTACAACTTTCTGAGCAAACAGTAAAAAATCAACTAACCTCTGCATTAAAGCATTTACGTCAGTCATTAACCTATCTATTCTTGTTCTACTTCTTATAGTATTAAAAAATATTTCATTTTCTTATAGTACCAAACGGCAGTTCATACGACTATTGTGAAAATCCTATAAAATGAATCGTTACAATATCGAAGCTTTATTAGACCGTTATCTAAAAAAGGAAACCTCCATTGAAGAAAACCAACTGATTGAAAAATGGTTGGCAGAAAATGGAAATGCTGATTCCGACTGGAAACAGCTGGATCGTTCCAGTAAAGATCAGTGGCTGTCCGATGTGTTTATGGAAATTAAAGCCTCTATTAAGCAAAATGAGCCTAAAATTGTACCAATCAAATCACAAAAATATTTATGGTACAAAATTGCAGGGGCAGCGGCAGTATTAATTATGTTTTTTAGCCTTTACTTAACCTGGCCGTTATTAGAAAAACGGATGTTGCCACCAGATTTAACCTCAATATCCATTCCTGATCATGAAAAAAAGCAAATTACCCTTGCTGATGGGACCAAGGTTTGGTTAAATGCGGGCTCTGAATTAAAATACGCTAAGGTTTTTAATGGAAAAACAAGAGAAGTCTATCTTTCGGGCGAGGCTTATTTCGATGTACAACACGATGCCAGCAGACCTTTTCTAATCCATACAGGAAAGGTGCTTACTACAGTGCTGGGAACGGCCTTTAATATTAAAGAAGATCCAAATAAACATACACTTGAGGTTACCGTAACCAGAGGTAAGGTGAGCGTAGCTGACGATGGTAAACTTTTAAGCGTTCTTACAAGTAATCAGCAAGTAAGCCTTGATTTAGTGACAAGAGAGTCGACCGAAAAAACAGTAGATGCTAAAGCTGTTATTGCCTGGCAAGATAACGATATCCTTTTTGACGATATTACGTTTGCAGATGCTGCAATACAGCTCGAACAGCATTTCAATGTGAAGATTGTCTTTAATAACGAAAAACTGAAAAATTGCAGATTCAGTGGTGCCACATTGAGTGGCGATAACCTGGATAAGATCTTAAATGTGATTACAGACTTTAATAACGCAACCTGGAAACTAAAATCTAACGGATACATTATGATCTATGGCGAAGGCTGCAATTAACACTAATTAAAAACCTATTTAGATGAATAACGACTAAGCTTTATATACAAAAGATATGTCTCAAGGAGGCAGAATCAGTTAAAATAACCTGTAAACCGACGGCCATCGGTCTACAGGTATCCCGGAATTCCGGGGTCTTAAATAATTGGAATCACTTAAAACATTTTAAAACTATGAAAAATTCTGCAATAGTGTGGAATATGGGGATGGCACGTGCTTATCCCATTGGTATAACATTATTAAATAAACACTTTATAATCTGGTTGATGCGCGTAAGTATTATCATATTTCTCTTCTTCTTAATTTCTTTACAATTCCTTATGGCTGTACCTGTAAATGGTCAGAGAATGAGCGATTATAAAGTAACGATCAAGCTGGAAGATGAAAGTTTGTTAACCGGTATAAAAAAGATTGAGGCGCAAACAAAGTTCCGGTTCTACTATAGAAAATCTGAGGTCAGGGAAATTAACGACCTTAATTTAATCCTAAGCACCAGAACAGTAGAAAATACATTGTATGAATTGTTAAAGAATACAGATTTCTCTTTTCGGCAGATTGACAATAATATTCTACTCGAAAAACGGCAGCAGCAAGGATACATGATAAAGGGGAGGATAACTACTTCCGAACATAAAGCCGTTGAATTCGCTACTATACAAATTATCAAAGCGAGCAACCAAAATATTGTGGCTTCGGCGCTTGCCGATACTGCTGGTAGGTTTAATCTTACTGTTTATGAACAAGGAGATTATTTACTCAAAGTATCTTCAATAGAAACAGAAAGTTTAGTTCAAAAACTAACAGTTACCGACTCAAAAATCATTCAACTACCTGATATTGTTCTTAACATATCAGCTATAAAATTAAATGGTGTTACCATCACCAGTAAAATACCTCTGATTAAACGATTAGCTGATAAATTGATCTTAAATGTAGAAGGCAGCGTTTATGAAAAAGGTGAGGATGCCCTTAGATTATTTAATGTTATACCCGGTGTACAGGTAACAGGAAAGGATATTTTATTCAGAGGTTCTGAAAGCGTTACGGTATATATAGACAATAGAAGAGTTCCGTTGATAGGAGATCAATTGCTCACTTATCTGCGCTCTATTCCTTCGGAGTCTATAAAATCCTATGAGCTAAAGGCTGTTCCTGGTGCTGAAAATGAAGCACAAAATGGTGGCGTAATTATTAATATTGTTCTAAAATCTGAATATAAATACGGGTTAACCGGCAATCTAAATGCAGGCTATTGGTATAATAGATATAGCAATGCTTTTGGTTCAACTTTTTTGAACTATAGAACCGGGAAATTGAATGTCCAGGGCAATTTTAATTACAGGAATACACGAGCTTTTTACGAAGACAATATTACTCAAGAGTTTAAATCTACGGGAGTTTACAGTCCTCAAACGGAGAAGTATACTGAGCATTTTAATACTATTGGTTACAATGTTGGTATCGATTATAAACTAACTCCCCAACAAACAGTAGGAGTTGATTTTAACCTGTTTGCTAATCCTGGAGATATCAGTAATAATAGCATTACCAATATCAATTATTTAGCAAATAAAGAGGCAAATTCCATTGATTCATCTTCATATACTAATAGGAGTACGACTTTTCGTTATGTTAACCAAATGACCAATGTTTTTTATCGCAATAAGCTCGACACTCTTGGTAGCAAATTAGATGTGGGTTATAGTTACATAAATTATAGTTTGAGAGATCCTGCGGCAATAGAAACCCGATTTTTAAATGGTGATGGGGAAGAATTTCATCCTCGTGATAGCTTATTTACCAAAACAATGGGTAAATCTATGATTCACGTAGCCAATATAGATTTAGAAAAATATTTGTCTAAGTCATTGGTGCTAAATGTTGGCGGTAAATACACTGCTTCAAAAACTGATTACGCTATAAATTACCGCAGTGGTTTAAACGATCAATCTCCATTGGACACATTGCAGTCGAACAGATTTTTGTATAATGAATATATTTTGGCTTTTTATGGAACTCTTTCCCAGTCTTTCGATCAATGGAATATAAAGGTAGGACTGAGAACTGAGCAAACCAATTATAATGGTTTATCAGTAACAACCGGGCAAACTATTAGCCGCAATCAATGGGACTTATTTCCCTCGGCGTATATAAATAGAAAATTAGATGAAAGTCATTCATTTACGCTCTCTTATGCCAGAAGAATAAACCGCCCGGGATTTAGAGACTTGAATCCTTTTGTAGTCTATACAAACCTTAACTTTATCCAGCAGGGGAATCCAAATTTGCGTCCCTATTTTAGCAATAATCTACAGCTGGAATATTTATTAAAGAGTAAATATTCATTAACTGTTGGGTATCAAAACACCAATAATGCCATCGCAACCAATGTTACTAACATTGGCGACGTAATCATTTCAAAAGATGAGAATATCAACGATAACAATAATGTTTTTATGTCTGGGTATATACCTGTGCAAATAACAAAGTGGTGGGAATTTAATACGAATGTTACGCTGAGATATAGAACCATAGATATCCAGACAACGCCCCTGGTGCACAGATCGAAGTTTTCACAAATTGTATGGGCAACAAGTAAGTTTAACTTGCCAGGTAAATATTTTGTTGAAGTTTCCGGATCTTTTAATAGAAATAGTTTTTACGATATCTATGACCAATTTAATGTTGGAAAACTGGATATGGCTATTAAGAAAAGTTTTTTCAATGATAGATTCACCACGAGGATAGAATTGCAAGACCCTTTCCATTTGTATAAACCTCAATACGAAATTAATACACCTGAACTTAGAAGAAATGTCTTAAGAAATAGACTGGATTGGAGTAGGAGTGTTGGCGTTTTCTTTAGCTACAATTTTTCGAGAGGGAAGAAACAAAGCAATAAAGAAAATATAGATGCCGCCGGAAATGAAGCGAGAGGACGTTTGTAATGTAAAAAATCCTGTAATCTTATATAAAGCCTTAGAGAAATCTAAGGCTTTATATAAGATTACAGGATTAAAAATCAGATACTACAACACCTGCATCCGGATTAACCTTGCTTCGATGCATATTTCCCCAATCTGACATTGCTTTCAGCATAGGCTGCATACTTAAACCGAGTTCAGTTAATTCATATTCCACTCTTGGCGGAACAACAGGGTATACCGTCCGCTTTACCACCTGATCAGCTTCTAATTCACGCAACTGAGAAACCAGCATCCTTTCAGAAATTTGTTCTATGGAGTTTTTTAAATCACTATACCGCATGGTTTGGTGCATTAGCCTGCAAAGTATTGCAGGTTTCCATCTGCCTCCTAATACCGATAAAGAATAGGCCATGCCGCAGCTATCGTTGATCTGCTTTTCATTAAAAGCATTCGTAGAAGATTCCTTTCTCATTTCTTACTTTTTTGTTAGTACCTGACAATTTAGTGTTTACCATCAAAAATAGGGATTAGTACCTACTTTTGAATATAATTTAATAAAAAATATCATGAAACGTTTAGAAAACAAGATAGCATTCATCACAGGCGGTGGCCGTGGAATGGGTGCAGCAATTAGTAAAAGACTTGCAGAAGAAGGAGCAAGTGTAGTATTAACCTATTCAAAATCCAGAGAGAAAGCGGAAGCAGTAGCTGCAGAAATTATCGCCAAAGGAGGGAATGCCCATGCTGTTGAAGCAGATAGCATTGATCCAAAAGCTTTAACTAATGCCATTCAAAAAACAATTACAGAACTCGGCCCTATTGACATTCTGGTTAACAATGCGGGAATTTATGTTGGTAAAGAATTTGAATCGCATACATTGGAAGATTACGAAGAAATTATGGCTATTAATGTTCGTGCTGTGTATGTAGCTGCCCTAGCAGCATCGCCACAAATGCCAAACAATGGAAGGGTCATCACCATTGGTAGCAATATGGCAGATAATGCCGTCGGCCCTCAAACTACTTTATATACCATGAGTAAAGCCGCGCTTACAGGTTTTACACGTGGATTAGCCAGAGATCTAGGGAGTAGGGGCATAACCGTAAATCTTGTACAGCCAGGTCCAATTAATACCGATATGAATCCTTCAGATACAGATCTAGCGGATTTTCTGAGAAGCCGGATGGCGCTTTCAGAATATGGAACAGGAGAAGATGTTGCCGGTCTTGTTGCCTATCTCGCGAGTGAAGAAGGTAAATTTATTACAGGGACTGCGATTACAATTGACGGTGGCTTGAATGCTTAATTTTTGCTAATTGAGGCCCTCGTTGTAGATGCGGCTTTCTTTGGCTTAGGACCTAAGCTTCTAAAAAGGCTAAGGTCCTTCATTAATCCTATAATCAATTCCTTAAGTAGCTCAATATTGCTGTCGTCATGATTTATTAGCCTCAAACTCTCTTGCTCCGGAAGTTTAAGCTGTCGCTTTAATACAAGTGGTATTTTGTTACTTTGTGCCGTTAGGGCGTAAGCGTACAAACTTAAACTTTCAATAAAGCCAGATATTGTGCGGTCGTAATATAGTTTTAATCTTTTTAAACTTTTAGAGCGCTTAAAAACCAACGTATAAGGATAGAATCTGGTTGATTCCAGATTGATGGCTTCATCTTGCGAATCTTCCACTTCATCAATTCCAAATCTTAAGCAAAGGTCAATTTTATATTCAATAAGCCTTGTCATGGTATCAAGAGCATTATGAACCCATGGATCATCAATATCTCTAAAAAAAGCTTCATCTTCTATGTATTGATCCCAGGGATCTTTGAAATCCTGACTATAGGATTTCATTGTTTTTTTAAAGGTAAAATGGTAAATATATTCGTAAACATCCGAATGCATGTGCGTGATCACAACACCCAATCCTCTCATACAGAGATTCAAATCAAATGGATCATTTCTAGATGTTTTCATAAATACTTTAGATTTTATGTGTAACTTACATCAATAACAAATAAAATAGTAAATAATTTTAAAACATTAAAAATTATGTACAGACAATTTTTCAATGTTTTAAATTGACGGCGTTTTATCAGTTGAATTGGATGGTTTCTGATTCTAAAAAGAACCAAAATTCGTCCTAGAATATAGTCGTCTTTGGTACCACACTAAAACGGGACTTGTTCGGACCTCGTTCGACCACAGCCGAACAAGGGGCGAACATGAGTGGTACAAGGTCCGAAGGATTTAGAGAACCCAAAAAGGAGCCAAAATTTTTGAGACATAAAATCTTCTTTAATGTTTCGCAAAAAAAAAACATCTATTTAGAAGGCCCAATACCAAAATAATTATGGATATTTTTGTGGCGAAATACAATTCCATTTTGAAAACAGAACTTTTCCTTGTTACGCCGCCCTTTACCCAGCTGAATACTCCGTATCCTGCAACTGCATATATCAAAGGTTTTTTGAATACTAAAAATATATCTTCAACTCAGGCCGATTTAGGTATCGAAGTGATTTTGGCTTTGTTTTCACGCAAAGGTTTGGAAGATCTTTTCTTATATGCTGAAAAGCTAACTGATCAACCAAAAAGCCCAAATGCAAGGAGAATTCTTGCGCTACAAAACGAGTACATCAAAACTATAGATGCTGTTATTGCTTTTCTGCAGGGTAAAAATCCAACCCTGGCCTTGCAAATTTGTCAGGAAGATTACTTACCTGAAGCATCCAGATTTGAACAATTAGAAGAACTGGATTGGGCGTTTGGCGCGATGGGAACGCAAGACAAGGGTAAACATTTGGCAACACTTTATCTTGAGGATATTTCTGATTTTATTATTGAATGTGTAGATCAGAATTTTGGTTTTAGTCGTTATGCCGAAAGATTGGGTAGGAGTGCAAACTCATTTGATGAGCTTTACGGAGCTTTAAATCAGGAGTATACTTATATGGATAAGATCCTGATTGAAATTTTGGAAGAGAAACTTGCCGTCATTCAACCTAAGTTATTGTTAATTTCTGTTCCCTTTCCCGGGAATTTGTATGCCGCTTTTCGATGTGCGCAATATGTGAAACAACATTATCCAGAGGTTAAAATATCAATGGGAGGTGGTTTTGCAAATACAGAATTGCGTTCAGTTTCCGACAAAAGGGTATTTGAATTTTTCGATTATATCTCACTAGACGATGGAGAATTACCTATTGAACTGCTCTACAATTCCATCATAAAAGGTGGAGGATTTAATCTTTACAAAAGAACTTTTCTATTAGAAAATGGGGAGGTTACTTATAGAAATGATGCGTTAAGGAGTGATTACAAGCAATTTGATGTAGGAACTCCAGATTATAGCGATTTACGATTGGATCAGTACATTTCGGTTATTGAAATTGTTAATCCAATGCACCGGATGTGGAGTGATGGCCGTTGGAATAAACTCACAATGGCGCACGGGTGCTATTGGGGGAAGTGTACATTTTGTGATATTTCTTTAGATTATATTAAGGTTTATGAACCTGTTGCAGCTAAATTGATCGTTGATAGGATTGAAGAGCTGAGCGTGCAAACGGGTCAGAATGGTTTTCACTTTGTGGATGAGGCTGCGCCACCAGCTTTGATGCGAGAGGTAGCGCTGGAGATTTTAAGAAGAAAAATTTCTGTAACCTGGTGGACTAACATTCGATTCGAGAAAAGCTTCACCAGAGATTTATGCCTTTTGCTGAAGGCATCGGGCTGCATTGCCGTTTCCGGTGGTTTAGAAGTGGCATCTGATAGGTTATTAAAACTAATTGATAAAGGGGTAACGGTTGAGCAGGTAGCTAAGGTTACGCAGAATTTTACGGAAGCAGGAGTGTTGGTTCATGCTTATTTGATGTATGGTTACCCGACGCAAACTATTCAAGAGACCGTAGATAGTTTGGAAATGGTGAGGCAATTGTTTGAGGCAGGTGTTTTACAGTCTGGCTTCTGGCATCAGTTCGCAATGACTGCTCATAGTCCTGTTGGCATGCATCCGGAAAGATTTGGTGTGGTAAAAGAGACCGAAGCGATTGGAACTTTTGCTAATAATGATATCAATTATATAGATAAAACGGGAATAGACCATGATAAATTTAGTTATGGCTTAAAGAAGTCACTTTTTAATTTTATGCATGGTATCTGCTTTGATTATAAATTGCAAGATTGGTTTGATTTTAAGATTCCGAGGACCGTTGTCCCTTCAGATTTTATTGAGAAAGCCCTTGTGGATGAAAATAGATTCAGCATTAAACCAACAGCTAAAGTAATTTGGTTAGGAGGGAAGCCCGAGACAGAAACCTTTATAAAGCATAAAAAGGGTAATTCTTTCGAAACGATGGTTTTAACTTTTCACGATAAAAAGGAAACCTTTAGTATTCATACCAATAAAAATGAAGGAGAATGGTTAGCTTCAATGTTACAAAAAATAGCGGTTTCTAATGAACAAGTTTATACTTTTCAAGAAATAAAAGTTGATTTTGAAGCTTCAATGGAACATTTTGAACTATTTTGGTATTCAAAACCAATAAATAGTTTAAGAGGTTTTGGACTGTTGGTTTTATAGTCTATTCTGTAAAACAAAAAGCCTCAATTTTTATGAAGCTTTTTGTGAATTCCGTTTTATTTTTTTCTAAATACTTTAGAGGTAAGCTACTAAAAGAGTTTTTCCTGTGGTGGTTTTACACCTGCCAGTCTAAGATATACGGTTGTTTGCCCCCTGTGATGTGCCTGATGTTCAAAAGCCTTAGCTAAAGCCAATCTTTTAGTCATATCGAAGCTTCCAAACAGTTTAACCTGTTCATCCAGCTGCGCCTCAGACATCTTTTTAATGTTATCGATAACAAAATCATAACTGCCCAGCACTAATTTCGTAACGTTAGCTTTGGATTTATCACTGGTTTTTTCCAATTCACCCTGACCAAAGGGGCTTTTCGCACCTGTAGCAGCCGACGCGAAACCGTAGTTGGCATCCGATAGGTGTAATACTTGTTCTGCGAAAGATCGCATTTCCGGAGTAGGTTTTAAGGCATACCCGCTTTCTGGCATTGCATCCAGATACTCTTTAGTATAAGCTTTTGATCTTTCCCATTCCTTTACCAAATCAGCCACCTTTACTTGCGCTTTTGCCAATTGACTGCCTATGAGTAAACATAGTACAACTGCTAAACTTTTAAGTTTCATTTTTTTTAGATTTTAGGGTGAGTATTTTTTTTTGCTTCTAATAAATTTACGGTTTTTTCTAATGTGTAAGCTAATTAAGTTGATGTGCTTTAACTGTTGTGATAAGACTGTAAAATAATATGACCCAATTAACAATCACTTAACCGACTGTTAATATGTGCTTGCTTTTAGCCCGCTACTTTTGTTTCGGATAAAAGCAAACCATCAATTATGATATTTAAGGGATTACCAGATCGGACATTGATAGATCATTGTAAAGAGGGAAATGATAAAGCATTCAACGAACTTTTTAGGCGATACTTTAATAAGCTCTATCAGTTTTCATTAAAATATGTGAAAGATGAATCCGTAGCCGAGGGGTTAGTTTTAGATCTTCTACTAAAGATCTGGCAAAAGAGTGATGAGATCAGAACCGAAGGCGAGATTGCTCCCTATCTTTTTGCTGCAATGAAAAATACCTTATTTAATCATATCCGCAAAAGACAGGAAGTCACAGTTCCTCTGGATCTAGTTTCCGAACGTGTAATGTCAAGCTCATCTCCTATGGAAGTTTTTGAAGCAAAAGAATTGCAATTTGCCTATAGTCACTCGCTCACTCAATTGAGTCCGCAACGTAAAAAGGTATTTGTAATGAGTCGTGAGATGGATATGAATCATAAAGAAATTGCCGCTGAGCTGAAACTATCTGTTAACACAGTTGAAAATCATATTAGCGCATCTATTAAATTTCTGCGTAGGGAGCTGCAAAAACATACTGATATAGCGCTCCTTTTGGCCATTTGCTTTTTTTTGTAAAATAATTTCATTTCGATTAGTGGTTGCCTTCAAAATATGTGTATTAACATATAGAAGCATCTAATTAATGAAATGGAGCAACAGATAAATAAACAAGTCATCCGAAAATATCTTAAAGGGGAGTGTTCTCCCTCCGAATTGCAAACGATGAACTTGTTTATGCAAAGGAAGGATGCCGAACAACTTATTGACGAGGTTTGGGCTGAAGAATGGGCAGAGTTTCAGGAGCAGCAGATTTCTGATCAGGAAATTGAAGACTGGAAAAATCGCTTCATTCAAGAGCGATTACAAGACAATTCCATATCGACTAGCAGAACAGGGATTAGATTCTTTGCTCTTCGCTATGCTGCCGTATGGTTAACTATGTTACTCAGTTTGGGTGCATGGTTTGGTATTTCGAGTTTAAAAAAGCAGGAAAGTAAAACAGTTGCTTTTACCTTGCTTGAACGTGTCAATGCCAACGGACAGCGCGTTCAAATACGTTTGTCTGATAGTTCCATTGTTTATCTGGCAGGAGGGAGCAAGTTGAGATATCCTTCCCGATTTATTGGCAATACACGTGAGATTAGTCTGGAGGGTGAAGCCTTTTTTGAAGTTGCTAAAAATCCTAAAAAACCTTTTATTATTCGTACAGGGGAGGTAAGGACCCTTGTTGTGGGAACTTCATTCCGGATCAATGCTTTTAAAGACAAGCCTTTCCTTGTAGAGGTGGCTACCGGAAAAGTCCGAATAAGTCATCAACATGGAAATCATCAAACCCCGCTTGCAGTACTAACTCCCGGACAAAGTATGCTCTGGAAAAACAATCAGGCAGTATTAGGAGAAATAAATGCGGATGATGTGTCTGAGTGGAAAAATGGCAGATTGGTTTTCAATGGGGCTACGCTAAAGGAAATAGCTTCAGTATTTGAGCGCTGGTACAATGTGGATATCAGTTTTAAGCAACAAGTAAAAGCGGAGCAACACATCACCATAATGCTGACTGCTAATGTTCCTCTGTCTGATATCATGGAGGTGCTTGCCAGAACGGGTAAATTCCAGTATAAGATTAAGGGAAGACAGGTTATTATTAATTAACAGAATGCAAACTAACGACCAAAATATGTAGCAGAGATACCAAAAACAAAACCCGTCCCTGAAACCAGGAACGGATTTAGACAAATAAGCCACAAGTTTTCGACGACCATTTGGCTTAATGAATTGACAACAGATTTACCGCCATAGGCGGGCAAACCCATTATTTAACAAAAATATGAAAAAAGGTTCAATCCTTCACTCAACAGTAAGACACAAACTTATCTTTCTCATGAAATGCTCCTCTATTTTATTGGTTGCAATCCTTACCTTAAGCAGTGTGCTATTTGCCAACGAGGCAAACAGTCAGAATCTGGATAGGTTGAAAATCTCCCTGCACGTTGAAAAAGCAGGAATCAAAGAGAGTTTACTGGCTGTTCAAAAACAGTCGAAAATACGTTTTTCCTTACCTGATGACCTGCTTAGTAAATACCCTAAGAATATTAAGCTCAATGTAGATGAAATCAGTGTGAAAAATGCGATCGAGTTCATTCTAAAAAACACAAACCTTCAATACCGAATATTAAATGATTTTATCCTAATTGAAACTAAACCGGTTCCTCAACAACCAGGTAAAATTACCGGAAAAATAACAGATACCAAAGGTGAGCCCTTACCGGGTGCCAGCATCAGAATTGTAGAATTGAACAGGAATTTTTCTAACAACAATGACGGGTCATATAGTGTAGATGTAAAGCCCGGTACTTATAGTATTGAGGTTAAATACATGTCTTTTATCACCCAGCTCAAAAGCGCCGTGGTTGTGGAAGAAGGTAAAAGTACTGCTGTAGACTTTGTTTTAAAAGAAGACACAGGTGTGCTTAACGAAGTTGTAGTAACTGCTCTGGGTATTAAAAAAGAAGTAAAAAAACTGGGTTATGCCGTTCAGGAAATTAAAAGTGAGGCCATAAACCGAGTACCCACTAATAATTTTGCAACGCAGTTGAGTGGAAAGGTAGCGGGCTTAACCGTTTTCAATTCTCCTAACCTGATGCAGCAAACTAAAATTGAACTGAGAGGTAGAGAACCTTTAATGGTAATAGATGGTATACCGGTTAATTCCAATACCTATGATATCAATGCATTGGATATCGAAAGTATTTCTGTTTTAAAAGGGGCTACCGCAGCAGCGCTTTATGGCTCAAAAGGGCAAAATGGCGCCATCCAAATCACCACGAAATCAGCTGGCAAAGAAACTTCCATAGAGCTAAGCCAAAGATCGATATTTAGGGCTGGTTGGATAGTTTTCCCGGAAACCCAAAATCAATACGGAAATGGCGAACAGGGAAAATACGCCTATTTTGATGGAATGGGCAACGGAACATTCGACAATGATTTTGTATGGGGTCCAAAAATGGATGTGAAAGATCTCTCAACAGCTAGCGGTTATTGGGAAACTCCTCAATGGGACAGTCCTTTAGATGCAAATGGTAAAAGAATACCTACTCCGTTTATTTCCAGAGGTAAAAACAACCTTAAAAACTTTCTGGAAACCGGAAGTACGATCAGTAATTATGCCTCAATATCTTCATCAAATGACAAGACCAGCATGCGATTAGGTTTAGGCTATGATTACACCAATGGAGAGGTTCCTTCTACTGAACTGAAAAATTACAACGCAACGCTGAATGTAACCTCTCAGGCTACTGATCGTTTGAAATTGTCGTCAACACTCTAGTTCAATAAACAGGACTCACCAAACTTTCCGCGCATCAATTATGGCAATACCAACATTTTGTATGGAATGCTGATATGGGCAGGAACTGATGTGGATATGCGAGATTTTAAAAACTATTGGAAAGCCGGTAAAGAAAATTATGAGCCGGTTTACTTTAATTACTCCTGGATCAATAATCCATACTATATGGCTTATGAGCAAACACAATCTTTAAGCAGGAATAAGTTTTTTGGTGTTGGTAGCGCAGATTATCAGATCTCAAAATCTTTCAGTGCAACTTTAAGACAGAGCGCTGAGGTTTCTGGAACTACTAATGAAATGAAATATCCTTATGGATACATTGGTGCTAATGCTATCAAGGGTAATTATGAGCTTACTGATGCAAATGTTTCGGAGTACAATACGGATGCATTTATTAAATACGCCTCCACTCTAGGGAAATTCGGTATCAATGCTTTTGTAGGTGGAAGTATTAACTTTAAGCAGAACATGCTTCACAATTCAAAAACACAGGGCTTGCAGGTTCCCAAAATTTATAACCTTTCTAATTCCATAGGTTCAGTTTTGTCAACCAATTCCTTAACGCAGTATGCCAGAAATAGCTTATTTGCTTCAGCAGATTTGAGTTATGATGATGCGTACTTCCTGTCGTTAACAGAGCGTGTTGATGTATCTTCAGCGCTTCCGGAAACTAATAATCAATACAGTTACCCATCTGTTTCAGGCTCAGTAATCTTGTCTAAGCTGCTTGGTATGCCAACCTCAAGTTTCCTTAAAGTAAGAGGATCATGGGCAATGGTAAGAGCAGATCTAGCTCCTTACCAATACTCTAGCTATTACAATCCTTCCATTATTTATGATGGGAACAATTCGGTGACCTATTCTCCGGTTTTAGGGAATGAACGACTTAGGCCTCAAAAAACCACAGGATATGAACTGGGTACAAATGCATCCTTTTTTGGAGGAAAACTGACTGTTGACTTAACGGCCTATAGGTATGTAGACTCGGAATCTATTTATGATCAAAATGCTTCACTTGCTTCTGGCTTTACCAGGTATAAGATCAACGGAAACAGGTTCAATCGCTTTGGTTTTGAAGCCATTTTAGGAACCAATTTAAAGATTAGTGATCAGGTAGAACTGACCTCAACCATTAACTGGAGCTTAAACAGGAACAAGCTCGCTGAGATTTATGGTGGAGCAGACAATTTAGGGGGTATTAAGGTTGGCGATCGTATGGATTTGTATATGACCAATAACTCTATGCAAAAAGCCCCGGATGGTCAGCTGATTATCGGAGCCAATGGATTACCGGTTAAGGATACCGAACTAAAAACATTAGGCCATATTGGTCCGGATTGGACAGCAAGTTGGTTTAATAATTTCAGATTATTTAAACAGTTTAACGTCAGCTTTTTATTAGAAGGTCGTGTTGGCGGTATAGATCAGGCAAACCTTAATCAGCAACTATGGTACTCAGGTGCGCATCCTGATGCTGTGGGGCCAGATCGTGAAGCCTATACACGCGGAGAGCCTTATGTTGCAAAGGGGGTAAATCTGGTAAATGGCCAGTATGTTCCCAATACCTATAAAACAACATACAAGGATTTTTCTGAACAATATTGGTACCGCATGAATGGCGAATCCAATGTGTTTGATCTGACTTTTCTTAAGCTTAGGGAAGTATCTATTGGTTACGACTTGCCAAAATCATTACTCGACAAATTCAAATTGAACATTAAGGGAGCTTCTTTTAGTGTGGTAGGTTCAAATTTATTTATTGCCTCTGCTTTCCCTTTGTCTGATCCGGATATTGGTAATGGTGGAACTAATGGTAATATACTTCAATTCCCTTCTTCGCGAAATGTGGGTTTTAATTTAAATGTGAAATTTTAACAGTAAAACAGATGACTAAGAAAATTATATACGTAATGGTAAGTGTTATTGTGATGCTTACCGCTTGTAAACAAGAAAAATACAATAAGGATCCAAACCGCCCAACAGAAGTTGGCGCACAGGCAATTTTGCCAAACGTGATATTTAATAGTTTTAAAAACCGTTATCCATGGCAACCCGGACTAGCAGTAAGGCAGGCAACAGCCACCTCTGATAGGCAGGCATACCAAACCTATGAATGGGCAAATGGAGACTGGGCAGAGTTTAACCTGCTTCGGGATGTGACTAAGATGATGGAAAGTGCAAAGGGTGCAAAAGAATATCTGGCAATCGGGAAAATATTAAGAGCCCATAATTTCTTCTTTTTAACCAGAATGTATGGCTCTGTTCCTTACAGTGATGCACTGAAGGGGCAACAATCGAATAATTACCAGCCCAAATATGACAGTCAGAAAGACATTATGCTAGGCATATTGAACGAATTAGAAGAGGCCAATCAATTGCTGATTAAACCAGAAGCAGCAATTACCGGAGATATTTTGTACAATGGCGACCTTAAAAAGTGGCGTAAACTTGCCAATTCTTACAAATTGAGGGTATTACTCATGCTTAGCAAAAAGGAAAGTGATCAGGATTTGCAGATAGCCAAACGGTTTAATGACATCATTTCTAATCCAGGTTTATACCCAATCTTTGAGCGTGATGAAGACGAAGCTAAAATAAGCTACCGGGATTATGAGAACATAAGATATCCGCTTTATATGGATTTTAATGTTCGCAACAAACGTTTTATAGGTAAAACCCTTGCTGATCTGTTAAAGAAATTGGAAGATCCGCGTTTGTTCTATTATGCAACACCATTTTTAAATGCTGCCTCACAAGGTAAAACGGATTTCGATGCTTATGAAGGGATTGATGCTTCAAAATCGCTTACGGCTGCTACTGAAGATGCATCTTCAGGTAATTATAGCCGCGTTAACAGTCATAACTATACCGAACTCCCTATAGGAAAGCCATCACTTGGATTTAGCTATGCTGAATTGATGCTGGCTATAGCAGAAGCGTCTGAAAGAGGATGGGTACAAGCAAATGCAGACGTCTTTTATGAACTTGCAGTTCAATCCTCATTTAAGTTTTATGATGTTGAAGGTTCCGCTGCAACCTATCTGACAAGAAACCCGCTTTCATCAGTTAAAGAGAATGCACTGAATCAGATATATGAACAACGTTATATTCTATTTAATGCTCAGTCGGACTTTGAATCGTTCTTTCATTATCACCGAACAAATTATCCTGTAATTGTTAATGGTCAGGGGCAAGCTACATCAACAGTTCCGTTTAGGTTGCTTTATCCAACTGATGAGCAAAGAGTAAACGCAGGAAATTATAAAGATGCACTGAAAGCTCAGGGTTTCAATGCCGATAATATCCTTATGAAACCATGGCTATACCAATAATTTAATAGGATGAAAAGACTGATTTTAATTTTTGTCTCATTGGTATGCCTTGGGGAGTTTTCACATGCTCAAAATAAAAAGGCAATTCCAGAATGGAAAGAAGGAAACCTGGACATAATCATTTTCAAAACCGGTAGAGGGGATGCGATATTTACGATTATGCCTGACGGTACCACCATGCTCTCAGATCCTGGGGAGTTGGATTTGACAGATCCAAGAACAGAGTCTGACAGGAATTCCAAGGCCTATCCGAACGCATCGAGATATGCTGATGAATGGATTTCTAGCTATATACGTCAGGTTAGCCCTTCAAAGAAACCTTCATTTGTAGATTACGCATTTATTACACACTTCCATGATGATCATTACGGACTGATTTACGAGGGAGCTCGAAAATCAAAAAATGGAGACTACTATTTGTCTGGTATGACAGGGGTAGGAGATCAGATCTCCTTTGGGAAAATTTTGGATAGAGGTTATCCGAATTATAATACCCCTGTGGATATTAGAACGCAGCTTAAAAAGAGAAATGAGATTAAGGAGTACAATACCCTGGTAAACTACATTCGCTATGCCGAAGAGAAAAAGAAGAAGGATGGCACAAAGATCGAACAATTTGAAGTGGGAAGTAATAAGCAGATCGTGTTGAACAATAATCCTAAAGCTTATCCTGATTTTTCTGTCCGGAATATACAGGGGAATGGCTGGGTTTGGAACAAGGCAACAGGAAAGAGCTTCTACGTTTACCCGGATACGACAAAGTATGTCCCGTCAGAGAATGGTTTAAGCTTAGGGTACCTTATTACCTATGGTAATTTTAAATTTTATCATGGAGGAGATATTCCCGGGGTAGTTACTATTGGTAATCCTGAATATTATGATGTAGAATCAAAAATGGCATCATCTATCGGAAAGGTTGATGTAGCTATTGCTAATCATCATGGCGGTCGTGATGTTTTGAACCCACTATTTATTAAGACCCTGCAGCCCAGGGTTTGGTTTGAGGTGGTTTGGTCAAGCGATCAGCCTTCGCATGAGACTCTAACACGGATGCTATCTAAATCTATTTATCCGGGTGAACGCGATTTATTTGCAACAGATATCTTAGCTGCAAACAAAGTGGTTATAGGAGATCTTATTGATAACTCCTATAAATCTACCAGCGGACACATCTGGCTGCAGGTAAAACCGGATGGAAGCTACACTGTATCTACTCTTGAAACTATAAACAATAAGTTGAGCCTGAAAAACTCTTATGGGCCTTATTACAGTGAAAAAAAATAGGCTCAGTATTAATTACACTAAATTTTAATAGTCATAATTGTGAGAAAATTAATTCTTCTTTTTATAGCCGTTAGTGTGTTTGGACAACTAAAGGCGCAAAATTTAAAAACTAAAAATATAATAATTGTTACGCTTGACGGCTTTCGCTGGCAAGAGCTTTACAGAGGGGCAGATTCAGCACTTATCAATTCGAAATTCACTAAGGATAAGGCCGAAGTAACAAGGGAATTCTGGGCACCAGATGCAACTAGCCGTCGAAAGTTACTATTACCTTTTTTTTGGAGTGTACTGGCAGAAAAGGGACAGCTGTATGGCAACAGGGATATTGGGAATAAAAGCGAGGTAGCCAATCCCTATCATTTTTCATATCCCGGGTATAATGAAATCTTTACCGGCTTTCCGGATGTTAAGATAAACTTTAACGATCCTATCCCAAACCCCAATACAAACATTCTCGAATATTTAAATAAGCAAAAGGGATTTGAAAATAAGGTTGCTGCATTTACTTCCTGGCATATTTTCCCATCGATATTGAACGAAAAGCGTTCGGGCTTATTGATAAACTCTGGTTATACCAATTTCAAAGATCCTAAAGCTAATGAGCGATTGAAATATTTGAACGAAATTCAACACAAAGTACCTGAGCTGCTCGGGCCGGATATCCGTCTTGACTTTTTAACCTTTGAACTTGGTAAAGCATACCTCAAACAGTATAAACCACGTGTGTTATATATGAGTTTTGCAGAAACAGATGATTTGGCACATGAAGGTAGCTATCAGTTCTATTTGCAGTCGGCCAATAAAGAAGATGGTTTTTTGAATGAACTGTGGCAGTATCTGCAAACAGATCCACAGTATAAAGATAAAACCACGTTAATCATAACCAGCGATCATGGAAGGGGTGAGGCACCAATTGAAAAATGGATGGGTCACGGAACGGATACACCCAATTCGGAACAAAGCTGGTTTGCAGTAATAGGCCCCGATACACCACCGAGTGGTATAATAAAAACCCAAACTACAACTTATCATAAGCAATTGGCCCAAACCATTGCGAATTTACTTGGCTTCGATTTTAAAGCTGCCGCGGGGCACGAAGTTGGCGATGCGGTAGGTAGTGTTTTTGGGAATTAAGTATTTCTAAATTGCTATATTTTACTAAGCCATGAGCCTTACTTTGCAACAGGTAGGCTCATGGCTTTAAATTTCTTGCTTACCTTCTGGTTTTGTAGAATAATCAGCCAGGATACCAGAGATTTCCTTTATTGTCTTTATACTGAAAGGGTGTCTGCCCATTAGCCACCTTTTTACTTCATCAGGATTGATGTCAAGAGAGATTGCCAGGTCATTTTCTGAAAGGCCTTTATTAGCTAAAGTTTTTACGGCATTACTGGCAACGTCCAGATTCAACTGTGTCAATTCCTCTATAGCAGGGTTTCCGCTTTCTTCCAGCCAGATAGATACAAAATCGTTCTCTTCCATTTATATTTTTGTAATTTTTTAAAGTATTCCGGGCCTTCTGCACCGTTTGTTGCTTTGGGCGCCAAATTTAAGGATATTACTCATTATTGCAACTAAAGGGGAAGTCTACAATGAACACCTAATGCAAAACAGCAAGTATAAACTTATTTGAAATATATGAAAACTCAGGAGATACCCTACTGAACGGAAAAGTGGTGATTCCTGTGCTTCCAAATCTTACTTATTTAATGTGCGCATCCAAGGAGGATACGGAATCTAAAGGCAATTATTCTGAAATTATGATTTAATAATCTTCTGAAAAGCGATCGGCATGGATTCATGTCTTGGTCAGATAAGCGTTTCGCCTTACTGCAAAGTTATAGACGGAAAAGATCAATTTTCTATTTTGTCCCCAATTGCGTTTGTTGAGTTGTCTTTATAGATAGCAATCCAATTTACGTAAGGAATGAAATTTAAACGAACTTGTCTCTTTTTTTTAGCCATCCCAATTATCGCGCTATTTGCTTTCATCCCTCGTGATGAAAATCCTTTAGAAAAGATAATCAGCTCTTTATCCAATTGGACCAAAGTAAATCCTGTTGAAAAGGTTTATTTGCATATGGACAAGCCGTATTATGCGCTTGGAGATACGATTTGGTTTAAAGCTTATGTAACTGTTGGAAGCCGCCATCAGCTGTCGGCAATGAGCGGGGCTTTATATGTCGATCTTATAAATGAGAAGGATTCCATTTTAAAAACATTGAAATTACCGGTTTCTGCGGGAACCACATTGGGAGATTTTGCCCTTCAGGATGAATGGCACGAAGGCAATTACCGTATCCGTGCCTATACGCAATGGATGCGAAATGCAGGCGAGGATTATTTCTTTGATCATTTGTTTATGGTTGGTAGTTCAACGGCTGATTTGAATATCACATCTGAAGGGAAGTCTTTAGGTCATAAAAAATCCAAAGTGTCTGCTCCGCCTGGTCAAAAGACCGCATCTACTTACGACATACAGTTTTTTCCTGAGGGAGGCAATTTAATTAACGGCGTAATTGCTAAGGTTGCCTTTAAAGCTGTCGCCCCAAGCGGTTATGGCGCAGCCATCACGGGAACCGTTGTGGATGATCAGAACACAAATATTATAGAATTTAAAAGCGAGCATGCTGGTATTGGTTATTTCACTTTTAAACCAGAAGAAGGCCGTAGCTATTCTGCGAAGGTAACTACACCCAATGGCAGTGAAACTACCATACCCTTGCCGAAGGCAGTTGAGGATGGTTATGCTCTTGCCGTTTTTCAACCAGAAGGGGATAGTGTGTTGGTTCGAATTAACGTTTCAGCTAAACAACTCACCTTATTGAAGCAGAATCCAGCTCCTGTTAGCCTCATTGTGCAGTCGGGGGGTGAATCAATATTTACCTTGGGTGTAAATATCAACACTATGAGGACATCAATTTGGTTGAAGAAAAGTGAATTTCCGATGGGAATAGCTCAGTTTACATTGTTTGCCCCTAATGGCGAGCCTTTAAATGAGCGCATTGCCTTTATAAAAAATAAGGATCATATGCAGCTAGAGGTAGCTTCTCCAAAGTCGACTTATAAAAGTAAGGACAAAGTTGAACTGCAGCTCGCGGCTAGAAATGGAAAAGGAGAGCCGGTTCCCGGGAGTTTCTCCGTTTCTGTAATTGATGAAAGTAAGGTTCCTGTAGATGAAGCAGAAGAAAGTACCATCTTCTCTAATATACTGCTTTCGTCTGATCTTAAGGGTTATATCGAAAAACCGAACTATTACTTCACGAAGGATTCAGAGGAGGTAAACAGGGCGCTGGATGGTTTAATGTTAACACAAGGCTATAGAAGGTTTAGCTGGAAAGAAATTACAGAGGCTAATCCAGTTCTTCCAAAGTTTAAAGCAGAGCAGTTGGGTTCGTCAATTTCTGGTGTGGTAAAAACACTGAGCAATAAAGTCTTTGCTGGGGCTAAAGTAAAGTTGTTTTCGTTGCGAGCAGGGATTATGTTAGATACCATTTCAGATGCGGCAGGCCGGTTCAGTTTCGATAACCTGGTGCTTACCGATAGCATTAAACTTGCCGTGCAGGCCACGACAGCAAAAAATGGAAATAAACTGGAACTGATCATTGACACTGTCTCTAAAATAGGGTTGAGCAAACGTAAGTTAAAAAGTTCAGATTCATTGTCTTTCCTATACTCGATGAAAGCTTATGTAGAGCATGTAAAGAAACAAGACGCTCTGATGAATAAAATGGGAGGATTGAGTAGGGTTCAGCGATTAAAAGAAGTAACTATTTCTGCCAGAAAGAAGGCTAGCCAGCAGTATACGGTACAAGGAATGTTCCAAGTTCCAGGTGGTCACAGTGATCAAACCTTTGTATTAACAAATCCCGAAGGCTGCGCTACTTTGGCTATTTGTTTGCAAGGTATGCTTCATGGTGTAGTATTCCGCTCGTCTGCGTCTGGTGAGGTACGAAACTATCCTTTTTCCAGAAATATCCCTATGACCGTTTATCTGGACGGTAGGAAACTGGATCTAATTGAGATAAGCGATATCTTCGATAACAACCTGATGGATCCTTCAGATGTTGGGAAGATTGAGGTTGTGCGTACCAATACGGCACTGTTAAATATGTTTGGCGGAGTGCCGTCATTATTTATTATCACTAAGAATGGGTATTTCAGAAAAACATACCAACCGAATATCGTCAATGTAACTCCAAAAGGTTTTAATAAGGTGAGGGACTTCTATAGTCCTAAATACGACCCGCCGGGTGTGACAAATCTGGTTCCCGATCTCCGTTCCACAATTTACTGGAACGCAAATGTAAAAACCTATTCTACAGGTAAGGCTACCTTAAATTATTTCAATGCTGACGGCCCTGGTAGTTATAAAGTAGTTGTGGAGGGAATAAATGCAGAAGGAGAATTGGGTAGGCAGGTTTTTAGGTATAAGGTAGAGGCCGGTGATCAGCCATTGCTGACGGAATTTACGAAAATTGAAGCCAACGCAGCTACTCGGGGTTTAGATAGTTTAAACCTTAAATTACCTATGGAAAGGGTATACCTCCATATCGACAAAACATCTTATAGCATTGGTGATACTCTTTGGTTTAAAGGATACGTAATGAGTGGACCCAGTTTATCGGCCACTAAAGTTAGTGGAGTATTGTTGGTTGAGCTCAACAATGATAGCGCTGAAGTGGTACGAAGAATTAGTGTGCCGATTAAGAATGGAATAGCTATGGCACAAATCCCGTTGCCGTCCAAGATTTTCAGGGAAGGTGGTTATACACTCCGTGCGTACACCAACTGGATGCAAAACTTTGGAGAAGGACATTTCTTTAGCCAACGATTTTACCTTGGGTTACCGCAGGCAAACCGTTGGCTGGTTAAGTCATCGGCTGTGCTGGATAGTACTGAAAAAAGTGATGAGTTAAAGGTAGATATGAACCTGTTTAGATTGGATAGAAGTCCTGTGGCGCTACGTGATGTAGAGGTTTATTTGTATGATATGGATAATTATTTATATAAAGAAAAACTTCAAACAGGCTCAGATGGCCGACTCCAGTTTAGTAAAGTATTATCCAAAAGGGTCAACGGTAAAAACATCAGGGTGGAAATAAGGAGTCTTCATCCGGCAGATAAAAGCCAGGTGCTACAGGTTCCACTCACCATAGCGCGTACGCAAAAGATAGATCTCCAATTTATGCCAGAAGGAGGTAAGTTGGTTGCAGGTTTGAAATCTGTGGTAGGTTTTAAGGCGCTTGCTGAGAGTGGTAAGGGTACATCCGTTGAGGGAAGCATTGTAGATAGAGAAGGTAAGGTGGTTGGTAGTTTCTCTTCGGTTCACAACGGTATGGGATCATTTGAATTTATGCCCTTAGCTGGGGAGACTTATACTGCTAAAATCACAAAGCCATCAGGATCAACTAAAGATTACCCTATGCCAAAAGTGAGTAAAGAAGGGGTGGTTATGGCGGTGCAGAACCTGCAAGAAAGTGATTTTATAACCTTAAAAATAACCGCAACGCCTAAAGCACTTACTGCTGATAGTACTTATTATCTGATAGGAACTACCCGTGGTAAAGTCTATTTTTCTGAGCAATTGAGTCCGAAGGAACAGATACTGAATATACCAAAAACTACTTTCCCAACCGGCGTGTCTCGATTTACCTTGTTAAAGGGTACTCAACCAATAAATGAACGTGTTGTTTTTATCAACCATCATCAAGAACTGGAGGTTAGCCTTATTCCAGCTAAAACTTCGTATACCAAACGCGCACCTGTAGAGATTGATATTTTGGTGAAAGACAGAGCCGGGTTTCCCGTTAAGGGAAATTTTTCTCTTGCTGTTACCGATGATAGCCAGGTGTTACCGGATAGTTCTGGAAATTATGGTATTGCTGTGTCTTTTCTGATGAATTCTGGCCTAAGGGGAAATATTGAATCTCCTGCTTATTACCTGGGGACAGCTGCATCTGTTGCTGCTCATCTGGACAATTTAATGCTTACACAGGGTTGGACTGATTACGACTGGAAAAACGTGTTCAAGATTCCAAAAAAGATTCCATTTGCTGCTGAGGATGGTTACAGAATTACCGGTTTTGTTAAAAATCTGACTGGTAAGCCTGTGGTTAATGCGCCGGTACTGATCTCTTCACGAAAGCCTTATTTCATTAATACCGTAACAACAGACTCTACAGGACGATACGTCTTTAGTGATTTGCCTCCAATAGATACCGGATCGTTCTTTATTCAGGCACGAACTGCAAAGGGTAAGACGATGAGAATGGGGGAAATTACTGTTGATCGTTTTCAGGCACCAAAGATTCCTCAAGGGATGACTGATGTAGTGATGCCTTGGTATGTTAATAGTGATAGTACACAGATTAAAAACTATAGCAATCGGCTCCCACTGGGAACAGGTGATAGTGACTTCGTGGGTGATGGAGTGCAATTAGCTGAAGTTAGTATCAAAGCAACTAAAATAATTAAAGGTTCTGAGAATCCGTATGGAGAGGGTAAATCCGATTTAGCTTTTGATGCGACTGACATCAAGGAATCAGGTACAGCAAATCTCTATCAGCTCTTAAAGCAGAAAGTGCCAGGTTTCAGGGTGATCTATGACTACGAAAATATGAAGGGTAATCCGACCATAAGGGTAGGGAAATATGTGGTTGTAGTTGGTTTGGATATAAATATAGATGGTCGACCGCTAGAGCTTTCGGCCGAGCCTTCGTGGTCGGTGGAAGGACTTAAAGATGCATTGGCTGAGTACCAATTGGCTAACATCAGGGGGGTGGAGGTCATCTATAGTAGAAAATATACAGTTCAGACTGTAAATGGGGGAGTTGGCTATAGAGAATATGATTTTGCAAAAATTGAAATCACTACTTTGAACGGAAAAGGTTGGTATAGACCTGTGAACAATGATGTAGTATACTACCGACCACTACCAATCATGCGCCCTCAACAATTTTATAGTCCAAAGTACACCACTCCGGTTGGCGCAAAAGATTTGCAAAGCGATAATCGGTCAACGATCTTTTGGGAGCCAAATGTTTTAACGGACTCAGAGGGCAGAGCTAAAGTTTCATTTTATACCTCAGACGTTTTGGGTGGATATACCATCAGTTTAGAGGGAAGTGACATGAAAGGCGCATTTGGAAGCGGTAGGAAAGGGGTAATTGTGAAAGAAGAATAGGTATTATAAGAACATTTAAATAATCTTATTGTTAACAGTGTAAGAAAGTGCTTCTACGATGTTACTCACGCCTAAACGCTCAAAAATTCGTCTTCTGTAATACTTAACTGTGTCAGAAGAAACAAATATTTTTTCTGCAATTTGGTTAATTGTCAATCCTTGTGCATGCAACCGCAATATCTCTATCTCTCTTTTTGTGAGTTTCGGTTTTTCTGATTTATGCCAAACACTATTTTCTATATTTAGTTCCCATGTTTCATCCGTGCCTTGTTTATGAATACACACATTCCCCGCATTTTTATGGTGCGAAATAGAAACTATGCACATCGCTTTCCATAACTGATCATCACTTGTCAAAAACAAAGGAGTGAGCTTATGATTGATGAGAATATGTTTGCCATCCTTATTAACCAGGTGGAAATCGTAAGTTATGCTATATGATTTTTTCGCATTGCCAGGCAGTTTTTTGTAGAAATCAAATCCTGCATCATTAATCAGATTTAACAGTTCCAAATCACTTTCAGGAACATTTTTAAAATAGAAATCATAACCCATATCCAACACTTCAGCAGAAGAATATCCACATAAAAATAACGGGTTTTCAGAAACGTATTCAAACGCCATCTTTTCGTAGTCGATAACATATATACTTTCATATGTTAAGCGTGCAAAAGATTTTACGACATCTAAATAATGTTGCTGTTGAAGATGGTCCTCTTCTGATATTTTTCCAACCCTATTCTTGGTAAGCAGGTTTGAATTAATGTTGTTTTTCATTAGCTACTACGGCTTAACAGCAAATCTACACTAAAGTGTAGTATTTGAGAATTTTTTTGTTTCCATTTTTACAAGAAACAATTTTGTGTGGCTGAGAGAAGGATTTCCTAAGGTTATGTGTTGGCTGCTATGATATCGAACCACATTAACAATCAAAATACAGATGACAAATTGTAATACTTGCAACATCGAATTAACTTCAAAATATTGTCCAAACTGCGGACAACCTAGCCTACTTAAAAGAATTGACGGACATTACATCATTCACGAAATTGAACATGTTTTGCATTTTGAACGGGGGATTTTATACACTATAAAGGAACTTATAGTAAATCCAGGACAAAACGTAAGGAATTATCTTTCAGAAAACAGAAGCCGACTCGTTAAGCCAGTGATTTTCATTATTGTTACTTCTCTTATTTATTCAACATGCAGTAACTTTTTCCATGTTGAAGATGGTTATGTAAATTATTTAGATAACCATAAATCTACAACGAGTGCAATTTTTAAATGGGTTCAGGGACATTATGGTTACGCGAATATAATCATGGGTGTTTTTATTGCATTATGGACAAAGCTATTTTTCAAAAAACATAAATTAAACATTTTTGAAATTCTAATACTTCTTTGTTTCGTAATTGGAATGGGAATGTTGATTTATTCAGTTTTCACAATTATTCAGGGCTTGACACATTTTAACGTAATGCAAACTGCAGGCACTGTTGGGTTTGTTTATACGACTTGGGCAATTGGAGAATTTTATGAAAAGGGAAAAGTTATCAATTATGTTAAGGCGTTTTTTGCTTACATTTTAGGGATGCTTACTTTTTCATTGACAGCAATAATAATTGGGATAGTAACAGATTTAATAATTAAACATTAAAACTTATGATCAATAAAAAAGGGCAAGCATTTATATTCGGAATTGTAGCAATCATTTTGGGATGGACTCTTTTTAAGCAATTCGATTTTGAAAGCCTAAAATTCGAAAAACCAGCTTTAGCTGTTGTATACATACTAACCTTTATAATGTCTGTTTTCTTTCTTGTTAAAAACGTTAAAGAAAAACAATAGCTATACCCATTGAAAAGGTTGAAATAATCCAAAAATAATATTAAAAAACACTGACCCTAAGGTTATTGCAATTTTACCCTTGATAGTTTAGAATATTTTTTATAATCTTGAGGTGAGAGCGTTAATTTAAGAGGCGGCGACTGTCCATTAATTTAGGCAGCGCCGCCTTCTTTTGTCATTAAGGGGGCTCTAAAAGATCATTGTTGAAAGAAAACTTTATAAATGACTGATTGTAGAACACTTTCAGACGCTCAGCTTGTAGACCTCCTGAAGGCAGGGGACCATCATTCATTTACTGAGATTTATAAACGGTACAATAGCTTGCTTTACATCTATGCCTATAAAAAGCTTCAGGACAGCGAAAGTGCCAAAGATATTATTCAGGAGATGTATGTCCATTTATGGAATTCAAGGAGTAATTTAGATATTCAGACTACACTTTCTGGCTACCTTTACAAGGCTGTTTTAAACCGTGTGCTAAATGTTTTTCGGCATGTGGCCATCACACAGGAATACATCTCATCATTCAAAGAAGTTGCAGACAATGTACCTGCTCAAACGGACTATCGCATTAGGGAAAAAGATCTTAAATCGTTAATTGAAAAAGAGATCAACAACCTGCCAGAAAAAATGCGCGAAATATTTCAATTGAGACGCCAGGAATATTTAAGCAATAAAGAAATAGCAGATCGCTTAAATATTTCCGAACATACAGTAGCCACTCAAATCAAAAGAGCATTGAAAACACTTCGGGGAAAACTTGGACTGTTCCTTTTTATATATGCTTTTTTAACAGGAATGTTGAAATAAATATTTTTTTTTCTCTTCGTGTACCCGATTCATAATTCTGAGGTGTCTTTGTTGTGATTATCTTAAAAAATGCATAGGATAGATTATGAACGATAAACAAGTAAAGGACTTATTGGAGAGATTTCAGGCCGGGGCATGCTCCGATCAGGAACTTGAAAAAGTGCGTTACTGGCTGCACAAATTCCGTGAGGATGAGCAGTCCGGTTTGTCGCAGATTGATCTGGAAACTATCGATGATCAGATGTGGCAACGTATTCTTAAAGCTACTCAGCCAGAAACGGCCAGAATGATACGCTGGCCATTACGGGTTGCAGTTTCAGCAGCATCGATCATTATCATCCTGGGTATTTTTATTTATTTCTTCACAAAAGACTCTTCGTACAAAACATATGCAAATGACATTGATCCGGGAAAGAATACCGCCGTACTCATCTTGAGCGATGGTAAAAAGATCAATTTGTTAAATGCTAAAAATGGTTTGCTGGCCCTACAATCTACCACTCAAATTACAAAAACCGAAGAAGGAGAAATTATTTATACCTCTCGTCATGAGCTGCCCCCGTTACAGAACGGGGGCAAAAGCTCATATTCTGGAATTTCAAATACCATTCGAACGCCACGTGGCGGACAATATAAGCTCTCGTTGCCGGACGGCACGAAAGTATGGCTAAACGCTGCTTCATCTCTAACATATCCGATTTCTTTTGGTTGGCTTAAAGAGCGTAGAATAGAGCTGAGCGGCGAAGCCTACTTTGAAGTTGCTAAAGATAAATTACGTCCATTTTTAGTACAAAGTAAAACACAAACAGTAAAAGTATTTGGAACACGGTTTAATATCAGCAGCTATTCTGATGACCAGTTTACAAATACAACATTGCTTGAAGGCAGTGTTCTGGTTAACCAGGTTACCCTTAAACCCGGACAACAGGCTGTGAATTCAGGAACGGCGATTACAGTGAATGTTGTGGATCCCAACGATGTTATTGCCTGGAAAGAAGGAGAATTTTCTTTTAGAAACGAACCCCTTCAAAATATCATGAAGAAAATATCAAGATGGTACAATGTGGATGTTGTTTATCAAAATAAAGAAGCAGGCAAACAGATTTTTGGCGGTACCATATCTAAATATGGAAAAATCTCACAGATACTTCACATGCTGGAGTTAACTGGTGATGTAAAATTCAAGGTAGAAGGAAAAACAATCACCGTGTTATAGAAAATTTAGTTTCCCAACAAGAGATTCATCAAAATTTTGTAATTTGCATCAGAAAGTTAATGCACTCAAAAGAGTGTATTTATTGAGACTATTAGTATAAATGCGATTACTTACCTTTATCATATTTGCTGGTCTATTATTGACCGGTTCATCCATTTTTGCTCAAAATCTAACCTTTGTAAAGAAGGAGGTAAGCCTTATCCAACTTTTCAAGGAGATTAAGAAACAAACCAACTTCAACGTGATTTGGAATGAGGGTAAACTTGATGCAGAAGTTACTATTAACGCCGATTTCAGAAATGCTCCTTTAGAGCAAGTCATGACAACAGCTCTAAACGGACAGGGACTTACCTATACCATCAGCGAAAAAACAATCATCGTGACCGTAAAGGAGCTGTCTTTTGCTGAAAAGCTGGTAAAGCTTTTCAGCTCCATTGAAGTGAGCGGTAGCGTTAGAGGTGAAGATAACCTCCCGCTTAGCGGAGCAATGGTAAATGTTAAAGGTCGTAAGAAATATACTTATACGGATAGTAATGGTGAATTTAAATTAGAAAGCATTCAGCCGGATGCAGTTTTAATCATTTCATGTCTTGGTTTTCAACCAAAAGTAATCAAAGCAAATGAAGACCTGAAGGACCTCAAACTAACAATGATCAGCGGTGAGCTGAGAGAAGTAGAGATCGTATCTAATGGTTATCAAAGTTTACCAAAAGAAAGAGCAACCGGATCTTTTGTTCAAATAGATAAAGATTTAATAGACCGGTCTGTTACCACCACGATCTTAAACAGATTGGACGGAGTAAGCAGTGGATTGATCTTTACTTCTCCGGTAACCCAACAGATCGGACAAGGAGCTATCGAAATACATGGTCGTTCCACTTTATTTGGAAATGCCAACCCATTAATTGTACTTGACAATTTTCCTTATGACGGCGATTTGAACAATATCAATCCCAACGATGTGGAGAGCATAACTATACTTAAAGATGCTGCCGCTGCTTCTGCCTGGGGTGCCCGTTCAGGAAATGGAGTAATTGTGATTACTACCAAAAAAGGGGCTTTGAATAGTGCTCCAAGAATTGGATTTAATGCCAGTGTATCCATCGGGAATAAACCTGATCTTTATTATTCACCCCAACTTAGTTCATCTGAGTATATTGACGTTCAACAATTCTTATACAACAAAGGTGCTTATACCACCGCGATTAATGATGGTTATTCTGCTCTTCCTCCGGCAGTGGAGATTTTTAGAAACCCTTCCGATCCAAATTATCAGTCTAAATTAAATGCACTAAGAAATTATGATGTCCGGGACCAATTATCTAAATATTTTTATCGGTCTAGCATTAATCAACAATACCAGGCAAATGTTAGTGGAGGAGGCCACCATCAGAAATATTATGTATCTGCCGGCTATGATCGTAATCTGGCAAGTGAAGTGGGAAATAGTTATAACCGGATCAATCTAGGTGTCAGTAACACCTATTACTTTTTGAAAAATAAATTGGAGTTGACTTCTGGTCTAATGTATTCAGGGAGCAGAACTAAGAATGGGACAGGTTATATTTATAATAATCCTTACGACCAATTTGCTGATCTAAATGGCAATACATTACCTGTTGCCAATGTACTTCGTCTATCTTACGCTCAAACAGCCGGAAATGGAAAACTACTCGACTGGTTTTATAGGCCCTTAGAAGAGCTGCGCAACAGATACAACACAGCAGATGCAAGTTTAACCGATTACCGAATCAATCTCTCTTTGAATTATAAAATAGTAAAAGGTTTGAGGGCTTCGGTATTGTATAATTATGGGAAAGGCAAATCCAATTCGGACGTGCTTCATGAATTGGAATCTTTCTATACTCGTAACCTAATCAATACCTACACTCAGATTGATACTGCAACTGGTACTGTTATGTATCCATTACCTATTGGGGACATTTATGTCCGTCAAGAATCCAATATACAATCTCAGAATGGAAGGTTTCAGCTTAACTACGATAGGGCTTGGGGAAAACATGCCCTTAATTTGCTTGCAGGATCTGAAATTAGGGAATTTAGGGTGGATGAAGCCCACAACCAACTTTATGGTTATAACAGAATAACCGGAAACGATCAAAATGCAGCAGTTAATTTTAAAGAGGAGTATCCATATTTTTATGGAGCAGGTTCCAGTATTATAGATCCAAACCGTGGGCCAATTGGTACTGTTGATCGTTTCTTTTCCTATTATTTTAATGGTGCCTATTCATATGCGGAAAAGTATATTGCTTCTTTTAGTGTGCGAGAAGATGAATCGAATTTATTTGGGGTAACAACTAATCAAAAAGGTATACCATTGTGGAGTGCTGGATTTGCATGGGCCATCAATAAAGAGAGTTTTTATCATTCTGCCTGGTTACCTGAACTAAAACTAAGGGCAACATATGGCTTTACGGGCAATGTAGATAACACCCTTTCAGCCTATTTAACTACTCAGAGCAATGAGGAATTTATAAATTCTTATGGTACAAGGTATTCAGTAATTACAAATCCTCCTAATCCATCACTCCGGTGGGAAAAGGTGGAAAACATCAATCTTGGTATTGACTTTTCATCTAAAAACAACAGACTAAGTGGAAGTATAGAGTTGTGGGAAAAAAAAGCAATGGACCTTATTGGAAATAGTCCAATTGCACCGCAGACTGGTGTCAGTTTGTTTAAAGGTAATTCAGCAAACACTTTAACCAAAGGAATGGATATTCAATTGAATCATATTAATCTCCGTGGGGCTCTAAAATGGGCTACAATTTTACTATATAACTACATTAACAGTAAAGTAACAGCTTATAAAATTTCTAATGGTAAAAATTACAATGTAGTATCTGCTAATTATAGTAATCCAATATCTGGCTTCCCTTATTACTCTGTTTTTAGCTTTAAATATGCAGGATTAAATAAAACGGGCGATCCTCAGGGTTACCTCAATGGCCTAGTCAGCACAGATTATGGTGCTATTTCCAATTCTAAAAACAGGAACGAATTGATTTATAATGGCTCGGCTACTCCAACAAGCTTTGGGAATTTGATAAATACGATTGATTATAAGAATTTTAGTCTGTCATTTAACATCTCCTATAGATTAGGCTATTACTTTCGGAGGAACTCATTAAATAATATCGCACTTTACAGGGGAACTTATACTTTTGCAGATTATGAAAATCGATGGCAAAATCCAGGAGATGAAGACCGTACAATTGTCCCAGCATTAACTTACCCGGCCAATGGTGACCGAACCAATTTATACCTCTATTCTAATGTACTAGTTGAAAAAGCAGATAATATCCGATTGAAAGATATTCGTTTGTCGTACACTTTTCCAAAGAGACCCCTGATTCCATTTAAGAATCTAAATCTATTTACTTATGTTACTAATGTGGGTATTCTTTGGCGGGCAAATTCCTATCATATAGATCCTGATTATCCTACGGGAATTCCTTTGGTCAGAACAATTGCATTTGGGTTGAAGTCGGATTTATAACCATTGAAGAAGAAATATATATTCATGAAAAGCATTAAAAAACTGGTTGGTCTCTCAATTCTAATACTAGGATGTGTTGCGTGTAAAAAATCAGATTTTTTAAATAAAAAACCCAGCACTGCAATTACCGATCCATCGTCTTTATCAGATTTTGAACTACTATTAAATAATAATATAGTTATGAATAACTCGGGTGGATTGTCTCAGGCTTCTTCTGATGATAATGAAATTCCATATTCGACTTATCAAGTAGCTAGCGTTACTGAAAGGAATGCGTATATATGGAATAAGGACCTATATGGTGATGAAATTAATATCCAGGATTGGAATGCCTGTTATCAGCAAGTTTTTTATGCTAATGTAGTACTGGAGGGGTTGGCTAAATCTGATAGCGCTACTTCAGTTAAAGCACAATATCTTAAAGGATGGGCGTTATTTGCACGTGCTTTTGCTTTCTATGACTTAACAAAGAACTTTTGTAAAGCATATGATGTTTCTTCAGCAAAACAAGATCTTGGTATACCTTTAAGGTTGTCATCCGGAATTGATTACATCAAATCACGAGGTACATTACAAGAAAGTTATGATCAAATTTTTTCGGATTTAAATACTAGCGTTTCTATTTTGCCACGTGAAAGGCTATCAGTTGACTTGAATCGTCCGTCGAGGACCGCCGCTTATGCTTTATTGGCTAGAATAGCTCTTGACATGCGTAATTATGAGCTTGCGGAGCAATATGCAGATCAGAGTTTGTCGCTTTATAGCACTTTGATAGACTATAATACCATTAATCAAACTTCTGCTACACCTTTTTCTAAGACAAATAATGAATTGATTTGTAATTACGGGCAACAAGGTGTATATAATTATCTCACATCAAACTATTCAGGGTCAGCGGCTCGTGTTTCACCCATATTGATTGCTCTTTACTCGCCTAATGACCTTAGGTTGAAGACTTATTTTGGCGAGGCGCCAGATGGAAGATATTACAAAAAACGTGGCTACAACGGCATGGGACTTTATCCTTTTACAGGACTTGCTACTGATGAATTGTATTTGATTAAAGCAGAATGCCTGGCCAGAAGAGGAGAAACGCAATTGGCTATAGATAAATTGAACCAGTTACTAATTAACCGGTTCGATAAATCAATTCGCTATAAACCTTTAAAGGCAAGTTCTTCTGTTGAAGCATTATCCAAAATACTACTGGAAAGAAGAAAAGAGTTGGTGTGGAGAGGTTTGAGGTGGCATGATCTTAAGCGGCTAAATAAAGAGGGGGCTAACATTACTCTAACTCGTATTTTAAATGGAGTAAAGTATACGTTGCCACCCAACGATGCGAGATATATTTTTCCAATCCCTAGTGATGAAATTGCCCTAAGTGGAATTCAGCAAAATGATAGATGAGAATTAAAAAAAATAAGCCAAAGTTACATATTGTGTTGCTCTGGCTTATTTGTCTATTATAGATTTAATTTACGTATAGACCATTGCTTGGAGATTCTACAATTGGCGCGGCAGGTATTGAACTTGATGAGAAGGACTCTCCCTTATTGGTTGAATAACCTACGAAACATTTATGAAAGGCTGTACCTTCGCAATTATTTGGATCAGGAGGTACTCCAATTTTCCTATAAGTCCCCTCATCAGTCAAAACATAATAATAGGCAGCAAAAAGTCGTTTTGAAGCCAAACTTGTAAACGCACTTCCGCCCAATGCAATGCTTGCTGCAAAAAGCCCAATAAATAATCGTTTCATAATAATTAAATAAAAAATGTTGGTTTATTTTTACTGGATTTCTTTTAACAGGCCACAGTATTTCCCTGTATTTTCATTCTAATTTCTCTATTTCTTATACAGGCTACGCCCGAAGACGGCCAGTGCTATAAATATCATATTGAAAAAAATATGCTGCGTCCAGCTCAAAGAGCTGATTACGCCTCCGCAGAGACAAGGCAGCGTAGATCCTGAATTCACCATGTAAACCAGATATACAGTGAATACAATCATTAAAAGGAGAGAGAAGAAAAGCCCTGTTCTTTTGGTCTTATTGATCAGCAGTAACCCACTTAGAATGAGTTCTGTTATAGGAATTAAGTAAGCTAGAAGTATATTAAAATGACCGAGCAGGGGAGACTTCCCTAACACCTTAGTGAAACGATCAAAAGCCATGAATTTACTTGCTGCTGCATATACAAAAAGCATAATAAAAACAAAAGTGATCACATCAAAAATGAGTTCTTTTTTCTTCGCGGAGAGCAGAAAGGCAGATTTCTTACTTAATGTTGTTTCCATATTCTTTAGAGTCATTTCTTTATTAAATTCCATAAATAAATTTCGAAATATATTGTTGGTGCAAACTTCTTGAGAAGTTAGCGGAAAAACCTGATCCGGAAGTAACGAAAGAGCCGTGAATTATCGATTTTAACTATTTTTAACATAAATACCTGATAACCTTAAGTATATCACCATGAATTCACTTGATTTCACGTCCGTTTAGCTGTTCAGAAGGCTTGCTATATCGGTTGAGATCGAGTTAGTTTACAAAAATTCACCAATAGTTACGATGAGAACGTAAAAAGCCACCAAATGATCAATTGATGGGGTTTAGTTTTGATATTTAATCTGGTGAACCTCACTGATATTTTCTCGAACACTTTTGTATCCGATTTAAAACGTATGATTAGTTTGGCTGATGAATTAGATGACAAATCTTGTAAGTTTTCTAGTAGAGTTTTTTGTGATTTCACTATTATGGTATAATACAGTTTCAGTAAATTGTATAAGCTGCGCTACGCATTTGTTGGAAAATGGGACTCATTTGCAGAGCACACAATAATTGTTAAGATATAGCAGTAGTAAAACGACAAAAATTTATACTTGAGTACCAAAATAATGAATAAATAAAAAGTCTTTTGATGGTCTATAATTTAATATATTAACAATGAAAAACCAGCAAATCTATGGCTCCACAATACAAATACTTATAGAGCTGTATTGGAGAATGTTTATGGCTGATATAAGCAAGTTACCTGCAACCGTAAAGACAAACTGAATGAATTCAAAAGACTATAAAAAAGTAATTACAGACAAATTGACAAGTGAGCTAAAAGAGCGACATTTTAAGAAGAGAGGAAATGTTTTTAGCTTTTCAAATGGGGACCTGACGTACTTTATTGGAGTACAAAGTAGTCAAAGTTCGACCGTAGACGTTCTTAAGTTGACTGTGAACACTGAAATTGCATCTGCAATTATTTCAAAACTTGACGACATAAGTTTGCCGATAGAACATCAACGTCATTATAATCGAAGAATAGGATCTTATCTTGATGACAAACAAGACAAATGGTGGACTGTTCAAAGCATTAACTCAGCAGAAAAAGCTGCAAGTGAAATTTCCGGTATTATCAGAGAAAAGGTATTTCCGAACTTTGACACTCTTAAAAGTACAAGTGACTTGGCTACACTTTGGAGAGATGGTGGTTGGCTAGGAATTACTGAAGGTCAGCGAAAACACTATCTATCTTTACTCGAAAATGTTGACAAGTAAAAGCCGCTGCATGCAACGCCGTAAATTAGTGAATGCTTTTATAAAAACTATGAATTGGATAAGAAAAACATTTGGCAGTCCTTTTAAAATTTATCTATACGGAACTATACTTTTCCTAGCATTTTGTGTTGTAGGAATTCCAATTCTATGCATTGGTCATTCTGGAGGAGAACAAGTTCCCATGACTCTTATTACCTATGCTTTAAATTACTTTATATATGGAATTTTTTTTGTTAGTATTTTATCTTCTATACTATTTTGGAATTGGTTTAAAAAGTATTGGTATATTAATTCAGTAATATTTATTTTAACTGGGTTTTTAATAGTTCCAGGATTAGTAGCCGTAATTTATGACAACAGGCAACCTGATTTGACTATAAAATATCCAAGGCCCGTGTCTAAAACTGTATTCGTGAAAGATAGTCTTAATGCTGAATTAGCCATTGACTGTTTGATAGTTCTTAACAATAGACTTTATGGTGGAACTGACGTTAGTTATGGAATGCTTGACACTATAATTTATTCTCCATCTGGAAATGAAATCTTCATTATTTATGCCAAAAAATATGAACCAAATGATTTGGGAAATGATCTAGACCCAGCGTATTTTTCAGCTGACAAAAGGGGTAAGAATAATGAGTGGGAATTAGAACCAGGAACAAAAAGGACCCAATTAAGTGGCAGTTACCATGCTATGAAAGAATTAAAAGAATCTGTTAGAAAGTTCTATTTCAATAATTATAAATTTAAACCAAGTGACAGTCAAGAAGAAAACTATTTTTGGAAAGAAAAAACGACCGTTAATAACTGAAACTAACAACGGTTCCTTGGCAATATGGCGGTTTAAATACTAAGGCTTCAAACTCTTCTCTTAAATAATAATATCGAACACCCTAGTTGTTCTTGATTTTCTGTTAGTTGATTGATAATCAATTATTTGAAAGATAAATGGTTTGTGGATTTTTAAAATGTTCGATAAGGTTGGGCTCATTGTATGTTTGTCGAACCATTTCCTCGAAGATTTGGAAAAATTGGCCAATATTTACAAAAGGAATGGGAGGCATGATTGGCAAGAAATCCTCATGGACGATCAGGAGTTTAAGACTAGATATTCCACATCTCAAATGATAGAGAATGATATTTCTGCTGAGAAAAGAAAAAAAGGCCTTCGTAAATAAATGATTTCAGATAAATGTAACGTTGTACCGCTCCTTTATGCTATCAACATTTTTAGCATAGACCTGAGTAGTTTTCAGATTCGTGCGTCCTAATAATCTACTAACTACTTCAATGGGGATACCAAAGTTATCAAGAAGTAATTAATTATTTATTTATTTTTGGTGAAGAGAGGTCAATAGATTATGACTTTTCCACTTAATCGACCACTTCCTTTTTTATGCGATTGTCATCCAATTGCTTTTTCAGTTGTTTTGTCGCAGTTTTTATAAAGGCCACCTTATCTTTCTTGGCTTCCCTAAATGTAGCCTTTAGCTCCGCTGGAATATCAAGATATCTATCCGCCCACAAGTATATTTCCACAATGGCCGGCAGCAGATCCAAGGCCTTTTGAGTTAAGCGGTACAACACTTTTGCCTTACTATCCGGATGTTCGAGTTTTTCGATAAGCTTGTTCTCTTCCAACCCCTGCAATCTTGATGCAAGTATATTGGTAGCAATCCTTTCTTCTGATTTTAAAAAATCACCATACGTAAACTTGTTGAAAAACATCATATCCCTGATAATCAGCAGGGACCATTTATCCCCGAATATATCCAGTGAACTACTGATTGGGCAGTTCGATCTTCTCTTAATTTTTTCCATTCTCAAAAAAAAACACTTGCATTTTAAAAGTAAATACATATATTTACACTTGCAATTTGCAAGCAAATTTACGGATTAAAAATCAACAAAAGAAAATGGAATTGAAAAATAAGACGGTACTGATTACCGGCGGCGGTTCTGGCATTGGTCTTGAAGCGGTTAAACAGTTTTTGGAAAATGGTTGTAAGGTCATTATTACAGGTAGAGATCAATCAAAGTTAGATGAGGCTAAAAGGAAGTTTCTAGGCATAATAGCTTTCAGAAGCGATATGGCCAAAGCTGAAGACGCTAAGGAACTATTCAGCCAAATTGAAGCATTGGGAGGCATTGATATTTTATACAACAATGCTGGCGTGATTAGCCAACCGCAAAACCTGGGCCTTTCCAACAATAATCATTTTGATACTGCAGCCTATGAAATAAACATCAATTATCTCGGGGTAATCCGTCTGAACAATTTGTTTATGGACATGCTAAAATCAAGAAAGGAAGCTGCTATAATCAACACCGCCTCGATATTAAGCTATATTCCCCTGAACCTGGCCCCAACCTATTCAGCATCAAAAGCGGCCGTTCGTTTTTATACAGACATGTTGCGGAACCATTTGGAAATTATAAAGAGTAATGTAAAAGTGTTTGAACTTTCGCCACCACTTGTTGCCACGGCCATGGCAGACGGCCTGACGGCAAAATCTATCACACCTGAGAAGTTGGTGAATGGCCTGATTAAAGGCCTGAAGGGCAATAAGTACAAAATTCGCGTTGGCGATACTAGGATTATTAATTTTTTGAGCAGGTTCTTGCCTAAAATGGCCTGGGGATTGATCAATAAAGCGGAAAATTCATTATTACTAAAGCCTTGATCAAAGGCTCTAATGACTGTAACATTGTAAGTTAGTAGTTGTGGGAAATTAAATTATAAATAATGGAATACAAAAGGATTAAAATATCAGAATTTGGCGGCCCGGAGGTACTGAAACTGGTAACTGAAAATTCATTACCAGAGCCGGGAAAAGGCCAGGTCCGCATTAGTGTACTGGCAACGAGTGTCGCTTTTACGGACACGCTTATCCGTAGGGGAGTTTATCCAGCAGTTACCAAAAAAGATCTGCCGTTTTCTCCTGGCTACGACTTAGTTGGCATTGTAGATAAGCTGGGCGAAGGAGTTACGAATTTGAAGGTTGGGCAGAAGGTCGCAGAACTTACTGTAACTGGTGCCTATAGCGAATATGTTTGCCTTAATGCCCGGACACTTGTTACCGTACCGTACGAAGTGGATGATGCCGAGGCCGTAAGTTTAATCCTTACCTATGTTACAGCTTACCAAATGTTGCACCGTGTGGCAAAAATCCAAAATGGGCAAACCATATTGGTCCATGCCGCCTCGGGTGCGGTTGGTACGGCTCTTCTGCAGTTGGGCAAGCTAATGGATCTAAAAATATATGGCACCGCCTCTGACAGGAAAAAAGAATTTATTGAAAAATCAGGCGGAATTTTCATTGATTATAAAAACGAAGATTTTCTTTCACGCCTGCAGGAAGATGAGCCAAATGGCATCGATTCGGTCTTTGACCCAATGGGCGGCGATTACTTTCCGAAATCGTTAAAAACGCTAAAAAGGAAAGGGGTACTGGTTGGCTTTGGTTTTCAAAATTCAGCAAGTGGAAAAGGTGGTAACGTATATACCGATTTCCTAAAAATTATGTGGTGGAATTTGTTGCCGAACAAACCAAGGGCTAAATTTTATCTGATTGCTGATTGGCATAAAAAACAAAACAATGCCTTCAGGGAAGATCTAATGCAAGTTTTTGAATTATTGAAGCAAGGCAGAATAAAACCTGTGATTGCCAGAACGATGAAATTGGAAGAAGCAGCGGAAGCGCACCAGTTAGTTGAAGAAGCAAAAATCGAAGGTAAAATCATCCTGGTAATGAAGAATTGATACGTAGGGCCTTTGGCGGAAAGTTTACAACTTATCTACTAATCAGCGAAAAAGTCTTCGTTATTTTGACGAGTTAGGTGGTAAAAAAGCGGACAAGTCAAGGTTTTTCTTGCTTGTTCGCTAAGAGCTGACGAGGTGTAGACAATTATTTGCAGCATAAAAATCACGATATGGCAGGGGCCTTATGGCGCTTTGGCAATGCTTTGTTGATTGGGTTTCGTGGCTGCAGCGTTCCAAAGACAGGGAACGATCACCGTCTGAATCAAATAATTTCTTACATTCAATCGCACCTTCCGCGTTTGAATGTATAGGTTGGTATTTACCAGGGTAAAAATTCGCCTGATTGTGAAAAAGTGCCTGTTGGACCATTCTCATCAATTAATGCCATGGCAACACCTGACTTAGCACCTTCTTCCGGAGTTAAGGGTGCCTGATCTGAACCGATCGATGTTTGCACCCAACCTGGACTAACTGCATTTACTTTAATCTTGGAAGCGTCAAGGGCATTAGCCAGAAAAACTGTGAACTGGTTCAAGACCGTTTTTGAGGCACTATAAGCATAAGGTTTTAAAGCGTATAACCAATGTTCTTTATCCAAATGAGCACCAAAGGAACCGGATACGCTGCTGATGTTTACAATTCGCCCCGCTTCGCTTTTTTTGATTGCGGGCAATAATGCCTGAGTCAGCTCTACGGTACCGAAATAATTAATATCAAAAGTATCCCGCAGGGTTTGTATGGGTACAGTTTCCGTGTTATTTCCGAACCATGCGCCGTCTAAAAATACGGCTGCATTGTTGATTAGAATGTCCAATACACCATATTCGCTTTCAATATATTTTCTAACGTCATCAATATCAGCCGAATTACTGATGTCAAGTTTAACAAAGGTGACATCTAATGATGCTTCCCTTAAGGCCGCTTCCGCTTTTTTACCTTCGATTTCATTTCTTGCCCCTAATAAAACTTTAATGTTATGTTGTGCAAGTTGTTTCGCTGTTTCAAAACCAATGCCCTTATTGGCTCCGGTCACTAATGCTATCTTTGTCATATTTGCAAATTGTTTAATTCCAATGCAAAGGTAGAGCGGATGGCATAGTCAATGTTAGCGCAAATAAAACCGATCCTTACTAAAATCAAACTTTCTTGTCTCAGAACTTTGAAGTAGCAAACTATTCCTTATGTAGTTTTCTGTATTCTGTAGGAGAACCGTTTGCATGCTTTTTAAAGAATAAATTAAAATGTGACGGTTCCTCGAAGCCGAGTGCAAAGGATATCTCCGCAATGTTCCAGTTGGTTAATTTTAATAAGATCTTAGCCTCTTGAACAAGTCTTGCAGCGATGATCTCTGTTACGGTCCTTCCTTTAGACAATTTTACCTGGCGGTTCAAATAATTGGGATGTAGTGACAGGCTGTCTGCGAAATCCTTCGCGGTTTTAAATTTGATCGTATCCTGAGGGGATTCAATAGGAAATTGCGATTCTAGCAATCTTATAAAGGAACAGGCTATAACCTCGGTGGTATTATTTGTTTTTACGAAGGAGCTAAACGGAGCGAGCTTTTGTGCATTAAAAATAATTTCAAGTAAATAAGTGCGTAGCAGATTATCTTTAAACGGGTTATCGGCTTGCGATTCATCAAACATTTTATTGTAGATATCAATAAAGTGTTTCGTCTGCTCCTCTGTAAGGGAATAAATGTTCTGCCTGCCTGGTTTATAGATCTGGAATTCAAGTAAACGATAACCGCTGTTAGCTTTGGTAAGAAACTCCTCTTTAAAGAGGCAACTGATGCCAGAGTACCCTAAACCGGCCGCGTGTACCCCAAAAGGAATTTTTGTGGTGGTGAATAGTAAAGAGTTGCCCGAAATATCAACGTTCCTATCTTCAAATTCAAGCCGATAGTCCCCTTGTAATAAAGTGGCGGTGTAAAATTTCTTCCTGCTATATTCCAATGAAAAAATCGGATTCCCAGTTATGCTCAGGTCCAGTATATGAAAAATATCTGCATCATTCCGGATTGTGTCTGGTAAAGCAGTAATCTTTGCGGGGTCAATAGAAGATGTAGCATCAGATATTTTCATAAGTAAATATAAGTAAAAGTTGATCTATTAATAATTCAATAACTCTATTTGGTGGATATTCCCTAGCTAATAATGGATCAATCGTTCTCAAAACGAGGCTATACTTGCTGCTGTAGCAGGACAGTTATGGGCATCGGCTTACAATCAAGAGTGTAAAAAAGTTTGCAGAAATAGTGGCACTGGTATTGAAAAATGATTCCTTTCACTTATGGCGTGCTGGACGATACGTGATCGAAGCGCTCAAGATGCACTCTAATGACAGTAACATTGTAAGTTAATAGTTATCGGAAAATTAAATTATAAATAATGGAATACAAAAGGATTAAAATATCAGAATTTGGCGGCCCGGAGGTACTGAAACTGGTAACCGAAAATTCATTACCAGAGCCGGGCAAAGGCCAGGTCCGCATTACGATACTGGCAACGAGTGCAAACTATCTACTAATCAGCGAAAAGCCTTCGTTATTTGACTGATTAATCTGGTATAAAAATAATTTCGTATAATATTTTTTATTGCTTTAGGGTATAGGATCGGATTTTTATATCTTTGCACTTTATGCAACAACTATTCACATATTATAGTTTGACGATTGGAATGATTGCCTAATTCCGGGTGTCTTGTTTCTTAATTATCGATTTGGTAATCAATGTATTGCCAAGCTGATTTTGTATGCAACAAACCATTCGGATGATAGAGAATTAAGCAATTTTATTTCATCATTTCAAATTATTAAGTAGTGGATAACTTATCATTATATGGTTGGAACGAGAATCTGTTCCAACTTAAACAAAGCTCAGCCTACAAACATCTCTTTCATGGCCGTGTTGCTGCAGTAAACAAGACCAATTATGAGGTTATTGCCAATAGCGGGCAGCTGCTGTGCGAACTGGCAGGCAATGTTTTTTATGGAAAGCCATCATTTGAACTTCCGTGTATGGGCGATTGGATCATATTTCAACCTTTTGACGAGAATAAGGGAATAATCGTTGATATCTTGCCTCGGAAACATACATTGTACCGAAGAAAGATCGGTACACTATCCGACAGGCAGGCTATTGCATCCCATGTGGACAAAGCATTTATCGTACAAAGCCTTGATGCCAATTTTAGCGTTCGCCGTACGGAACGTTTCATGGTCCAGATAGTAGAAGAAAATATCCAACCGATATTGATCCTGACTAAATCTGATCTGGAGTTTAATCTCCATCAGGTAGATCAATCGCTGAAACATATTGGGCGCCAAATGCCAATATTTTTCACCAGCATCCTTTCACCTGAAACAATACTTCCTGTACGGGAATCGATCAGTCAGGGGGAAACAGTCGTGTTCGTGGGGTCATCAGGTGTTGGAAAAAGTTCTTTGATCAATGCATTGTGTGAACGGGCTGTATTTAATACGTCTGAGATTAGCAAATCCTCCGGCAAAGGGCGACATACCTCAACCCGAAGAGAGATGGTATTGATGAGGGACAATGGGATTTTAATTGATACGCCGGGCGTAAGGGAGTTTGGTTTAGCCTCGGACAATTCTGGGACATTGGAAGATATATTTGATGTTTCTGATTTTGCAGGATCCTGCCGTTTTAAGGACTGCATGCATGTTGACGAACCGGACTGTGCAGTTGTCGAAGCTGTTAACAGCGGCCGTTTGGAACTGGAAGTCTACAATAGTTACCTCAAACTACGAAAAGAGTCCTGGTACTTTTCTACTTCTGAACATGAAAGGCGCAAAAGAGATAGGTCTTTTTCTAAAATTTCAGAAGAAGTTAAGAGAATGAAAAAACGCTAGCCATTATTCAGTACAGGTGTTCCCCTTAATAATGGAACACCTGTATTAACCATTCCTTCTTAAGAACAATACCTTATTATGTTCGTAACAATGCTACAACGAGTGAAAAATTGGATGCCCTATTGCCGTATTGATAAAAATATCAAATGGTACTCAAGAATGTGTCGCTATATTTTCAATCAAAAGCGCTTGAATTTTAATCAATTCAACTGTAATTTCATCATTCTATAGGTCTGTTCATCATTGCCTAATCCGAAAATGTATTTATCAAACTCGCCAAGACCATTTTTTTTGTAGAAATTGATCACTCTTGGATTTTCTTCCCAAACCTCTAACCACGCATAATCGACTTTTTTTGTTTTGCTATCTGGATTGCTCATTCGTAGAGTAATTGTCCAACACTTTTTCCGTGAAATTCTTTTGAAACATAGATCCTTTCAATTTCAAGGGCATTATTATCTTTTAGTTCAGTTTGTGATTCTCCAAAATTGAGTTTTAGATAATCATACTCAATCGATAACATATCGAAAGGAGATATCGAACATCAAATCACTATGTGAATTAATTAACTGTTTGCTTGATCATGTTCTTGCAAAAGAATAGTATTGGCATGTATAAATATCGAACCAGTTTGAGACATATAAACGGATCAAGCGGAATTCTTGGGGGAAGGAAATAAATTCTTTCTTTTGCAATTGTAAATCAAACGAGAATTTTCATTTTGAGTCAAGCCGAACAAACCCTGATCAGTTTATTGTTACCTGAAGGTATTCTGGATTATTTTGAATTAACGCAGGTAGAAAAAGAAGGTAAGATGTTGAATATCTACCTTGAAGAGAAAAATATATCCCCCGATGGCTATTCCAACAAAGACCTTGAGTCCAAAGGATTCTTTCCAGAGGTCAGTATTCAGGATTTTCCGATTCGTGGTCAAAAAGTCGCTTTATGTATTAAACGCCGTCGTTGGACAGTTAAGCAGACTGGAGATATCATCAGCAGGGATTGGGATTTAGTAAGAAAAGGGGCACGAATGACAACGGAATTCGGTCTTTTTTTAAAAGGAATATTTGGATAATCATCCGATCAGCTGCTATCATCTAGGTCATTACTTTCAGATAGACGGCAAACAGCTTCAAGAACAATACAAAGAGCATATCAGTGATTACAATGGCTGGGAGCAGAAAGATCATGCAGATGAGTGGATGTTGTTTACAAAGAATGTCAGTCCATATTTGAGTATCGACGAAACTGCTTTATCCAACGGAGAGCTCTATACCATCGTCACTAATAAAGGAGCGAAAGGACGTAAAGGTGCTATTGTAGCGATGATCAAAGGAACGGTAGCCGAAGATATCATAAGTGTACTGAAGAAAATACCGGAAAGACTTCGCAAAAAAGTACAGGAAGTCACTATGGACATGGCTGCAAACATGCAGTTGGCAGTCAGGAGATGTTTTACCAATTCGCACAGGGTTATTGACCGTTTTCATGTTCAAAAGTTTGCTTATGATGCTGTACAGGAGTGCAGGATCAAATATCGCTGGGAAGCTCTGGATGCAGAAAACGAGGCTATTAAACAGGCCAAGAGAAACAAAACCATCTTCCGTGGGGAAGTGCTTTCCAATGGAGACACGCTAAAACAATTGCTGGCCAGAAGCAGATATTTGCTGTTCAAGCACCACAGCAAATGGACCCAGGTTCAGAAGAATCGGGCTGAACTACTCTTTGAGCGATATCCTGAGTTAAAAAAGGCTTATAAACTATCTCTTAGGTTAGGCGAAATATTTAAAGTCTGTAAAAGTAAAGAGCAGGCATTTAAAAGACTCGCATTATGGTATAATGATGTGGAAGATTCCGCAATAGAAGCATTCAGAACTGTATCCAGATCCATACAGGCCCATTATTTATCTATTCTGAACTTCTTTACTAACAGATCAACCAATGCTTCTGCTGAGTCATTCAATGCAAAAGTAAAAGCTTTCAGAGCGACTTCAAGAGGAGTCAGAGATGTCAAATTCTTTCTATTCAGGCTTTCTAAAATCTATGCTTAAATTTCCTTCCCCCCCAAGAATTCCGCTTGATCCGTTTTGGGATTGATCCCCAAGAATTCCGCTTGATCCATATAAACATCAAAGTAAATGGCTTAACAATAGTGAGTTGGTAAAAACAAAAAAGGAGACAATCAAAATTGATCGTCTCCTAAAGTGATCCCGCTGGGATTCGAACCCAGGACCACTACATTAAAAGTGTAATGCTCTACCAGCTGAGCTACGGAATCATTTCTCATCAAACAAAAAAACTTTAAACTCCTTTAAAGTTTGGTGATCCCGCTGGGATTCGAACCCAGGACCACTACATTAAAAGTGTAATGCTCTACCAGCTGAGCTACGGAATCATGCTCCTTTTGTTTGATGAGGGTGCAAAGATAGGATTATAAACTTATTTTGCTAAATATATTTCTAAATATTTTCAATTATTTTGATGTTTTTAGCTAACTCTTTAATTCTCATTGCAGTGCGTTTTCACTATTTCTGAAAATAAGTTTATTTAATCCTTTTCATGATGATCGGTTCTGGGATATCTACTATCAAAGGCACCTTTTCAACGGTAACAAAGCTAGAGTCTAAGCCGAAACCTCTCTTCTCTGAAATACTCAATAGCTTTAATATCCTGTGGTACGACATCGTTACACGCTCAATAAACTTCAAACTGTTTGAATTTGATATGATCTTCTCTAAAACAACAAACCTAAAGTCTCCGGGGATCTTTTGTTCTTTTAATGATTCATATTTACTGGTGATATCAATCTCGCCGCTCAATACCAATTCTTCAACCACTTTTCTGAACAATGCATTAACCCTTTGCTCAACCCTAAAACCTAGTCTAAAATCGATTCTAATCAATTTTCCCGGTATCATCTGGTCTACTTCGTATTCCAGGGTATAAGGCTCGTCAGTAACGTCTACGTGAAGTAACCAGTAAACATCAGCTCTTTTAGGATGTTTTTGAATAATCGAGTAGATAACTGATGATTCAACCTCACTGTTAAAGTTAGCACTGGTAAGGTAAACAAGGTTTGATGCATATTTAGCAATAGACTTGTCGGCACTTATATTTTTAATCAGCTGATAAAAATCCTGAATGTCTACAAACTTCATGTATCTGTTTCTAATCCTACGGCCGTTATACCATGTCCACATTACCGAGAACAAAGCAATACCAAGAATTAGCGTAAACCATCCACCGTGAAGAATCTTCGCTGCATTACCAGCTAAGAAGGTCAGCTCAATAATTCCGTAGATCAATAAGAAAATCGCTATTAAATACTTAGGCACCTTTTTCCTCATCAGGAATACCGAAACCAGAATAGTGGTCATTAACATGGCAACTGTGATAGATAAACCATAAGCAGCCTCCATATTAACGGATTTCTGGAAAATCAGAACAACAATGATACAGCCCACCATTAAGATCCAGTTCATAGAAGGAACATATAATTGGCCTTTCTGCTCACTTGGATAGTTAATTTTAACCTTTGGCCATAAGTTTAACCTAACCGCCTCAGCAATTAGTGTAAACGAGCCTGAAATAAGCGCCTGACTGGCAATAGCTGCCGCTACAGTTGCAATGGCGATACCGTAAATCAGGAACCAATCTGGCATTAAATGGTAAAACGGATTTACATCACCCAGATGGGTTCCTTGTAAATTCCATAACCAAACACCCTGGCCCATATAGTTTAATATCAAACATATCTTCACGTAAATCCAGCTAATTCTGATGTTTGAGCGTCCACAGTGACCTAAGTCAGAATATAGCGCCTCAGCCCCGGTAGTACATAAAAACACTGCTCCGATGATTAAAAAAGCCTCAGGATTGGTGGTAAGGATGTGATAAGCATAATATGGATTGATAGCCTTTAATATCTCTGGCAGTTCCATAATTTGAGCAAAACCTAAAACGGCAATCATAGTAAACCAAAGCCACATAATAGGACCAAAGGCTTTACCCACAAGCGACGTCCCGAATTGCTGCAAGCCAAATAGAAAAATAATAATGGCCAGAACAATAGGTACAGTAGGCAGGTCTTGGTAAATAAGGTCTAAACCTTCAATAGCGGCCGAAACCGTAACCGCAGGGGTCATTATCCCGTCGGCAAGTAAGGCAGCTCCACCAACCATTGCAGGTATGATTAACCATTTGGCTTTCCGCTTAACCAAAGAGAAAAGAGAGAAAATCCCACCTTCACCCTTATTGTCAGCTTGCAATGTGATAATAACGTATTTAATGGTGGTTTGGAGTGTCAGCGTCCACACGATACAGGATAGACCTCCTAAAATGAGGTTCTGTGTAATAAGTCGATCCCCGATAATAGCTTTAAATACATAAAGAGGAGAGGTACCGATATCTCCGTAAATGATACCTAAACTAATTAGTAACCCCGCTGCACTTAGCTTTTGAATGTGTTTGTGATGGCCCATGGCTTTTTAAAAATAACGCGGCAAATGTATGAATAATCTGTAATGAAAAAACCCCGGTAGAAAATTAGCTGTAAAGCCAAGATTCTTACCGGGGTTAGGTGATAAAATCACCTCTCCGTACAACTTACTTTTTATGGATTCATTTTAACAAGAGAAGGGTTGTAAAGCTTGTCTGTAACCCCTTTTAATTTGGCTGCAGGTACTTTAATAACTTTTCTGTCATAAGTCATCAATCCGTTAGTTTCTTGCTCAACATCAGTAGTTTGAGTATATACTGCTGCCGAAAGTCCTTTTTTGATCAATCCTTCCATTTCGGTTAAGAATGATGCGTATTTATCAAATAGCTCATCAGCAGTTTTAAATGACTGATATCCCCAATTGTCTTTTTCTTTCCAGGTGTGTCCTGGTACTGGTAATCCTAAACCACCATATTCTCCTAAAACAATTGCGTGAGTTGGACCAAATAAATCTGGGCGAGGCATTCTAGGGTTAGGGTAGTGGTGTAAATCAACAATATCACCAGTAACCACGTGGTTACCACCACTAGCACTGTTTACCAAACGAGAAGGATCTTTTTCTTTAGTCCATTCCGCGATTTCTTTGGTTTTAAACTGACCCCACGCTTCGTTAAATGGAGTCCAAACAATGATGCTAGGGAAGTTATGCAAGTCGTCCATGATCTTGTTCCATTCTTTGCGGTAAATGGCTTCAGACTCTGCAGAGCGATCTTTGTCGGTACCACCCATAGTGCCCAAGTTAGGCTCCCATTGATTGCCCAAATCGCCACTTGGCATATCCTGCCATACTAAAATACCTTGTTTGTCGCACTCATAATACCAACGAGCCGGTTCTACTTTAATGTGTTTACGGATCATGTTAAAGCCCATTTCTTTGGTCTTAATGATGTCGAATATTAAAGCTTCGTCAGTTGGAGCAGTATATAAACCATCTGGCCACCATCCTTGATCTAATGGACCGTATTGGAATACAAATTTGTCATTCAATAGCATTCTTTGGATACCATTTGCATCCGGACCCATTGATGATTTACGCATTGCGAAATAGCTTTTTACCTCATCAACGGTTTTTCCATTGCGTACTACAGCAACTTTTAAGTCGTATAAAAACGGACTAGAGGGAGACCATAATTTAGGATTAGCAATAACCAATGTCGCTTCTTCAGTAGCGTCTATTTCTTGTTCAGAAACTTTAGTTGCACCATCAAAAGCAGTGATTTTTAACTTATCGCCAGCTTGTGCGGATTTTACATCAGCAGAGATAGTTAATGATTTAGCATCAATATCAGGTGTTTGTTTGGTTGAAGCAATATAAGTCGGTGCAACGCTTTCTAACCAAACTGTTTGCCAGATACCGGTAACTGGCGTATACCAAATACCTTCTGGTTTTATTTGTTGTTTACCTCTAGGTTGAGGGCCGTTATCGGTTGGATCCCAAACACTAACCGTTAATTCTTGTTTGCCGCCTTTTTTAAGGAAAGGAGTGATGTCAAAAGAAAAAGGGTCGAATCCACCTTCATGTGTACCTACTTTTTTTCCGTTCAAATAGATTTCCGATTTCCAGTCTACCGCACCAAAATGCAATAAAATGGTGTTTTTCATATTAGAAGGAATGGTGAAGCTGGTTTGATACCATAATAAACTGTCTTTACCAACAGTTTTACCTACTCCTGATAAAGAAGATTCAACTGCAAAAGGAACCAATATTTTACCTTGATAAGCTTTTGGCTCGCTTTCACTTTTTGGATTTATGCTGTAGTTCCATAAGCCGTTTAAGTTTTTCCAGTTGTTGGTACGTACCAATTGTGGACGAGGATACTCAGGAAGAGGTGCAGTAGGGTTTAGTTTTTCTGCCCATGGTGTAGAGATTTTACCGGGTACAGGTTTCCAGGTTTGTGCCTGTGCTGAGACTATCAGGGTCTGGGAAAGGCATAGCCCGATTAAGTAAGAGAATAATTTCATAAATTAATACTTGGTTTAATGATTTGTGCGTTCGCTCCCAGCTTTGTGGCCAGAACGAATATTCAAATAAAGCAATTATGTTTTGACAAATCGGCTCAAAATTTAGTCAAATCGTCGCAATTTGATTTGAAAATAATTAATTTGGCCAGTTCAAGAAACCAAGGATATCTGCAACGTTAAATTATTACAAACTAAACTTGAAAAAGCTAATTACCACTGCTCTTTTTCTATTTGTTTTTCTGAACCTACTTAAGGCGCAACCTTACTATTTTAGGCATTATCAGGTAGAGCAGGGTTTATCTTACAATTCGGTATTTAGCATCATTCAGGATTCAAAAGGATTTTTATGGTTTGGGACAAAGGATGGCTTAAACAGGTTTGACGGTTATAACTTTAAAATATTTCGCGCTAAGCCTGGCGATACTGCTAGCCTTAGGAATAGCGTAATCAGGGCAGTTTACGAGGACTCAAAAAAACAAATTTGGGTAGGTACCTCTAACGGGTTGTATCAATATAATGATACCACGCAGCAATTCAAAGTAATGCCAATTACCCTAAATAAGGGTGTTTGGGATATGAGGAGTTATGGTAATGGCGATGTTTGTTTTATTGCAGACAGAAGGCTTTATAAGTATAGCAGATCCAAAAATACCGTCGAAGAGTTTAGTAAACACCAGGATTTTGAGGCCGCAGTAATTACCATTTCTAAAGATGGTACTTTATGGGCGGCATCGCCCGATGGATTTCTCAGACGGTATAATAAAGCAAATGACACTTTTACCTCATTCAACGTTTTTAAGGATTCAGCACCTGTTATTTCGCATTGGATAGATCGAATTTATACTACGGAATCCAATTCCATATTGATTGCAACATCACATCAGGGGGTAAAGCTTTTCGATCTTACTACATTAAGCTATAAAGATATTTTAACCTTTAATAAGGATAAAACAAGCATTTTTGCAAAGAACTTTATTCATTACAATGGTGATGAATATTGGGTAGCTACAGAATCAGGGGTGTTTGTTTATAACCTAAAAACTGGCAAATACACCAATCTACGTAAGAACCCAACAGACCCTTATGCAATATCCGACAATGCGGTTTACACTTTTGCCAAGGATAAAGAGGGGGGGATTTGGGTAGGTACCTATTTTGGTGGGGTTAACTATTATCCAAAACCATTCACTTCTTTCAATAAATTTTTCCCTCAAAATAACAAGCGTTCCTTAAGTGGCAACGCGATTCGTGAGATATGTAATGACAAATATGGCAATCTTTGGGTAGGAACAGAGGACGTGGGGGTTAACAAGATATCGCCTAATGGAGATTTTACCAGTTTTATTCCTGATGGTTCTAAAACCAGCATTGCCCATACAAATATTCATGGTTTAAAGGCAATTGGCGACGAATTATGGATCGGTACCTTTGAACAGGGGCTGGATATTTTGGACATTAAATCAGGTAAAGTTATTAGGCATTATGATATGGGCCCTGGTCCAACCGCACTTAAAAGTAATTTTGTAGACTGCATCTACCAGACCAGATCCGGTGATATTCTGGTGGGTACTTCCTACGGATTGCATCGATATAATAAAGCGACAGAGGATTTTAGCCTTGTAAAACAGGTTCCTCACGATTTTCATTACATGTCTATTACAGAAGATGCTGACGGAACAATTTGGACAGGTACAATAAGTAGTGGCCTTTTGTATTTTAACACTAAAACCAACAAACAAGGTGTTTTTAGAAATGATCCTCAGAACGATAAAAGCTTAAGTGATAATTTCGTGAACGGGGTGTTCGTTGCAGATGATAAAACACTGTGGGTAAGTACTGAGGATGGGCTAAACAAATTTAATCCTAAAGATAATACTTTTGAAAGGTATGGCACTAAAGATGGCTTCCCGAGTGATGTATTCTATAAAACAGAAGAAGATAAGGCCGGCAATTTGTGGTTAAGTACAGCTAAAGGGTTAGTTTGTTACAACCTAAAAACCAAAAAATTAAGGGTATATACCACTGCAAATGGCTTATTGAGCGACCAGTTCAATTATAATTCATCTTTTAAAGATGCTGCCGGTCAAATGTATTTTGGGAGTGTAAACGGATTGGTAGCGTTTAATCCAGCTAGTTTTAAAACAAATACCATTGTTCCTCAGGTTTATATTACAGGATTTCAGGTGTTTAACCAGGAATTACAGATCAATTCGGAAGGTTCTCCATTAAAAAAATCAATTTCTTATACTGATAGGATTAATCTTAAATATGACCAGTCTACTTTCAGTATAGATTTTGCTGCATTGGCCTATACCGACCATGAAACAGCAGGGTACGCTTATAAACTGGAAGGTGTGGATAAAGAGTATACCTATCTTACTAAGAACAGAAGGGTGTTCTATACAAAACTGAGTCCGGGTAAATACACTTTTCTTGTAAAAGGCGCCAACAGTAGTGGTGTATGGAATGAAACGCCAAGAGAACTCGTTATAGAGATATCACCTCCGTTTTGGTTAAGTGGTTGGGCCTATCTACTTTATGTAGCTATGGCTATTGCAGCAGTTTATGCCTTGGTTGTTTACACCGGTAATAAAATAAAATTAAGAAATAAGAGACGCATTGAGCAGTTGGAGAATCAAAAGGAAAGGGAGCTTTATGAAGCTAAAATTGAATTCTTTACCCAGATAACCCACGAGATCAGGACACCACTAACCCTAATAAAGGGGCCATTGGAAACAGTGATTAAGAAATATGCACCAGTACCCGAAGTGCTTAATTACTTGCTTACGATGGAAAAGAATGCAGACAGGTTGTTAGATTTAACAAACCAGCTGCTCGATTTCAGGAAAATTGAGTCTAAGGAATACAGCCTTAACCTGATGCAAAACAACATCAGTGAAATTTTAAGGGAACACTACCTGAGGTTTAAAAATGCTGCCGAAGACAAACAAATCCACTTTCAACTAAACTTACCACAAACTGATTTTTACAGCAAAGCTGATGCAGAAGCGCTCAATAAAATTTTAAGTAATTTATTAAGTAACGCCATCAAGTATGCTGAAAAGCGTGTTGATGTTGTATTGCAGGTGCCTGAACAGGAGGGAAGCCAGTATGTCGTTACCGTTAAAAACGATGGCTACCTAATTCCCGAAGAAATGAGGGAAAGAATCTTCGAATCTTTTGTAAGGCTAAAAGAAACCTCAAACCAGATCGGTACAGGCATTGGGTTGGCACTTGCACGTTCTCTATCTCAATTACATGGTGGTGCTTTGGCATTTCTTGCTGATGAGAGTAATATGAATGTATTTGAGCTTAAACTGCCTTATTACCCTTCAAATGAAGTTATAGATGAAAAGCCAGCTCAACACGAAATCATTGCATCTCCAGTTTATCAGGAAGAAATAACGGAAACTGAAAAGACAACAGAGGAGGGTAAGCCGCTGATATTGCTGGTAGATGATAATGCAGATATTCTTCAGTTTATAGCAAAAGAACTAAGCTCATCATACAATTGCATTACAGCTTCTAATGGTCAGATCGCATTAGATATGCTTAAAGAAAACGCAGTACAATTGATTGTTAGTGATGTAATGATGCCAGTTATGGATGGCTATGAATTATGCCGACAAATAAAAACGAACCTGGATTATAGCCATATCCCTTTGATTTTGTTAACTGCAAAAAGTGCTTTTCAATCTAAAATAGAAGGACTAGAAGTAGGGGCAGATGCATATATCGAGAAGCCATTTTCGCCACAACATTTGCAGGTTCAGATTCAAAATCTGCTGTTTAACAGGAATCAGCTAAAGGATTACTTTGTACGCTCGCCTTTAATCCACATAAAAAGTATTGCGCATACTAAACCAGATGAGATCCTTTTAGAAAAGCTAAATGATTTTATCCTCAAAAACATTGCAAATCGTGATCTTGACGTCGATAAGCTTGCTGAAACATTGAACATGAGTAGGGCAACTTTCTATCGTAAAATAAAGTCTATTTCCAATCTTTCGCCAAACGAGCTGATCAATATCACCAGGTTAAAAAAGGCAGCTGAGCTATTAGTTGAAACGAATTATAAGATACAGCAAATTGCAGATCTTACCGGTTTCACTTCGCAATCTCAGTTGGGGAGGGCCTTTACCAAGCAGTTTGGAGTAACCCCATCAGAGTACGCTCAGAATAGTCAGAAAAACTCATAGCAACACTTTAAATGTTTTGCAATCATGGTTTCATCAGGAAAAATCAATAAATTACAGCATCAAATTATCTTTTCCTATGCTAGCATCAATACTAGACAACGACTTTTATAAATTTACGATGCAGCAAGGGGTAATTCGTTTATTCCCTTCAGCAAAGGCTCGATATGCATTTATAAATCGGGGTAAACACTCGTTTCCTGAGGGCTTTACCAAAGCATTGCTTGATGCCGTAAATGAAATGGCACTTCTAAAACTGAGCAAAGAAGAAAAGCGCTTTTTACAAGTAAACTGCCCATATATGGACCCGGTTTATCTTGATTTTTTAGAAGGATATCGCTACAATCCGGAGGAAGTACAGATTACGCAGAAAGGAGATCAACTTGAAGTGCACGTGGAGGGACTATGGTACCGAACAATTTTGTGGGAAGTTCCATTGATGTCACTGATCTGCGAGTTGTTTTATGTACTTAATGATTCTCAAAGGATATCAAACGACGAGGTGATTAGCCACACCAAAGAAAAGATTGAAAATTATAGGCGTTTAGGAGTTACAGTGGCGGAATTTGGTACTCGTCGCAGATATTCCTACCAGGTACATAGGTTGGTGCTACAGTCGTTAAGCCAATTTGGAGAAGGTTCATTTATAGGTACAAGTAATGTGCATATGGCCATGATTCATGGAACAAAACCAATTGGTACACATGCGCATGAATGGTTCATGTTTCATGCAGCGCGCTATGGTTTTAAAATGGCCAACGCAATGGGTTTGGAGCATTGGGTAGCTGTTTATAGAGGTGACTTGGGAATTGCCTTATCAGATACTTATACCACCGAAGTGTTTTTTAAACAGTTTGATAAGATGTTTTCAAAACTGTTTGACGGAGTTAGGCACGACAGCGGAGACGCACTGCTTTTTGCCGATAAAGTAATTGCGCATTACAATAGCATGGGTATCGATCCAAAAACAAAAACCATAATTTTTTCAGATGGATTGAATTATGAAAAGGTGGCACGCATTGCAGAGTATTGTCAAGATAAGATCGGGATGTCGTTTGGAATTGGCACAAATCTTACCAATGATGCCGGTCCTGCAGCAATGAACATTGTAATTAAAATGACGGAGGCTCAGCCTAAAGATGGAGAGTGGACAGAGGTAGTGAAACTTTCTGACGAACACGGCAAGTACACAGGTACCGAGCGTATGATTAATCTGGCCAAAACGATTCTGGAAATAGATTAGCATTTATTTTACGCAACGAATTTGTGGTTATTTCTTTAAGTCGCAGGAAATTATCTAATTTTCCTACTTATAACGAACCAACCACATGAAACCAAAAATTTTACTTAGCTACTATGTAGCGGTTTTTACCTTTGTTATTGCTTTTTGCAGCACAATCAGCTCATTCGCTACTCCTCCCACAAAGCAAATTTATCAGATTCTTGTTTATCACCTAAAAAGTAAGACTCAGGAAGAACGAGTTGATAAATATCTTTCTGAGGCTTATTTACCTGCTGCTCATCGTTCGGGTATTAAGACTGTAGGTGTTTTTAAAGAAGCTGGTATTGACACAGCAGCGGATAAAAAAATCTATGTATTTCTTGCTTTTCAATCACTAAAACAATTTAGTGAGCTATCGCGGTTGTTAGCTAAAGATAAAGAACTGGCAATAAAAGGAGCCGACTATATCAATGCTGCTCATAACGACGCTGCTTTTGTAAGAAAGGAATCTATTTTATTAGAAGCATTTTCAGGAATGCCAACATTAAAGAAACCTGTATTTAATAACCCTAAAAGCGAGCGTGTTTACGAATTGCGCAGCTATGAAAGTGCTAGTGAAAAACAACACATAAATAAAGTTCAGATGTTTAACAATGAGGAAGTTGAAATATTTGACAGAATTGGTAGTCAGCCAGTATTTTATGCTGAAGTGCTTTCTGGAAGTCGCATGCCTAATCTCATGTATATGACAACTTATAGTGATAAAAAATCGAGAGAAGAGCATTGGAAAACCTTTATTGACGATCCGAAATGGAAGCGTGTATCAGCTTTGCCTGAATATCAGAATAATGTTTCAAGGAACGATACTCGTTTCCTTGTTCCCACAGAATACTCTGATTTATAAACTTAACTCATTAGCTGTTACTTAATGTTGAATATAAGTTTTATGAATATAAAATATACGGCGTTACTCGTTTTATTGATGTTTACAAGTTGTGTTTTTGCGCAAAGTAAGCACAGTAAAACATCCCGGTTTAAAAGTTACAAGGGCTTGATCATGGCTGGCTATCAGGGTTGGCATAATGCACCTGAAGATGGCGCAGGTCGTGGTTGGTATCATTACCAATCTAATGGGAAGTTTGAACCGGGTAGTACAAACATAGATGTGTGGCCGGAAACAGCCGAACTGAAAAAGGTATACCAAACGCCTTTTGCACTTGCAGATGGTAGTCCGGCATACTTGCCTAGCGCACATGATGCCTCAACGGTAGAAACTCATTTTAAATGGATGAAAGATTACGGGGTAGATGGTGTTTTTATGCAGCGCTTTGTGGCCGAAATAAGAGGTAAATCAGGACGTAATCATTTCAATACGGTTTTAGGAAATGCATTGAAATCTTCTCAGAAGTATGGTAGGGCAATAGCTGTTATGTACGATTTATCTGGTACAAGAGATAGCGTTGATGTTCCTGTGCTAATTAATGATTGGAAAAATCTGGTCGACAGTATGAAGATCACCAGTCAGGGAAACAATCAGACCTATTTGTATCATAATGGAAAGCCATTGGTTGTTTTATGGGGGGTGGGCTTTGGTGATAATAGAAAATATACGCTTAAAGACGTCGATAAAATGATCGATTTTTTAAAGAATGACCCTGTTTATGGTGGTTGTTCGGTGATGCTAGGCGTACCAACCTACTGGCGCGAATTTGGAAATGACACTGAAAACAACCCATTGCTGCATACGATCATTAAAAAGGCAGATGTTGTTCATCCCTGGACTATAGGTAGATACAGCAATGAGGCTTCATACAACAGATATGCAGAGGTTCAAAAAGCTGATATAGCTTGGTGTAAACAGAACAAATTGGATTATGTAGGAGTAGTTTTTCCGGGGTTTAGCTGGCACAATATGAATCCTAAATCCCCATCTAATCAAATCTCTAGAAACAGGGGTAAGTTCTTTTGGAAGCAGATTTCTTCTGCCATAAAAAATGGTTCAGAAATGCTTTATGTAGCCATGTTTGATGAGGTTGATGAGGGAACGGCTATTTTTAAAGTGTCTAAAAATCCACCGATTGGTGCAAGCACATTTGTAACTTTTGAGGATGATATCCCTTCTGATTACTATTTGTACCTCTCCGGTTATGCAGGTAAAATGCTAAGGAAGCAGGTTGCTTTTACAGAAGATGCTCCATTGCCACCAAAGCAGAAATAATTTTGCTAATTTCCCATTGTTAATCAATCAGATCATTAAATGAGAATTACGTTAAATAAAATCGGTGTTGTATTGTATTTTTCGTTACTGGCTACAAGCTTGTGTTTAGCTCAAAAGAAGGTTAAAACACCGACAGTGATGAGCGATAGGGAGTTTTGGCTACAGCAAATGGACAAGATGGCAAGGCCGGTACTATACGATCTTTCTAAGGACAGCTTGAGGATAAAAATGCCGCAGGTAACCTCTAATACTTCAGACAATAAGGCGCAAAGAATTCAAGTGCAATATCTTGAAGTATTGGGAAGGGTTTTGAGTGGTATAGCTCCTTGGTTGCAGTTAGAAGGTGGCAGCCTGAAAGAAAAAGCCTTGCGCCAGGAATACCGCGATATGGTGTTAAAAGGGCTTGCAAATGCTTTAGATTCAAATAAAAAGGACTTTATGCGTTTTGACATCGCAAGTCAGCAGTTGGTTGATGCCTCATTTTTGTCGTTTGCTTTTGTGAGGGCACCCTGGCTTTGGGAGAATCTCGGTAAACAGGAAAAGGATAGGCTGGTTAGTTCTATAAAAACTACGAGGAAATTCAAACCAAGTTTTTCGAACTGGTTACTTTTTTCGGCAATGAACGAGGCTTTTCTATGTAAATACGGGTTTGAGTGGGATCCAATGAGGGTTGATTATGCCATGCAACAATTGGAGCAATGGTATGTTGGCGATGGACTTTACTCTGATGGGCCTGCATTTGCGTTCGACTATTACAATAGCTATGTGATTCATCCATATCTGGCATCAGTAACTGAAATCATCAGTAAAAAGACCAATGGATATGGGGCGTTAGCGGAGAAGATTAAAAAACGTAATGAGCGTTATGCTGTGATTCAAGAAAGGATGATTAACAGCGATGGAACATATCCAGCGGTTGGTCGCTCTATCATTTATAGGGGTGCGGCTTTTCATCATCTGGCAGATATGGCATGGCGCAAAGCATTGCCAAAGCAACTGAGCGCAGCGCAGGTATGTGCTGCACTTACGGCGGTAATTAAAAGAACGCTAGAGAGTCCTGCTACCTATAAAAATGGCTGGCTTACACTTGGTTTGTACGGTGATCAGCCTGCGATAGCCGATTCTTACAACAATCAGGGGAGTCCATATTTGTGCACCAGCATCTTTTTGCCTCTTGGTTTATCTCCTGAAGATCCTTTTTGGGCTGACGCACCACAAAAATGGAGTGCCCAAAAGATCTGGAGTGGTGAGGATTTTGCGAATGACCATAGTGTCGACATCAGATGATAAAATGGTTAAACTTTAGTATGTTTGCCCAAATATTAGTAACCTTCTAATTTTAGATCTATTGGCCTCTTGGTTTTGGTTTAAGGAAAATGGCGGAAAGAGTAATACTTGTAGATAAAGACGATAATGAAATTGGAACAATGCCTAAGATGGAAGCCCATCTGTTAGGTAAGCTTCATCGCGCATTTTCGGTTTTCATCTTTAATAATAAAGGCGAGTTGCTTTTACAGCAGCGAGCATTAGAGAAATATCACTCAGGTGGCAAGTGGACAAATACCTGTTGCAGTCACCCCAGATATGGCGAAGAAACACTTGACGCAGCCAACAGGCGGTTAAAAGAAGAGATGGGGATGGTTTGTAAATTGGACTATGTGTTCAATTTCACCTATCATGCTGAGATGGCGGATGGCTTATCAGAGAATGAATTTGACCATGTTTTTTTTGGTTTAAGTGATGAAACTCCTATTCCGGATTCTGCTGAAGTTGCTGCTTTCAGGTATGTAGATATGAAAACTTTGGAGCAGGATATTAAAGTAAATCCAGATATTTATACAGAGTGGTTAAAGATCTGCTTTGACCGTATATTAGAATATTATAACAAACGAAAAATATAAATATGATTATAGAGCCTAGAATGCGTGGGTTTATTTGCCTTACGGCACATCCAAAAGGATGCGAGCAAAATGTAGTAAACCAAATCAACTATGTAAAATCAAAAGGTGAAATTGAAGGACCAAAAAGGGTTCTTGTAATTGGAGCTTCTACAGGATTTGGATTAGCATCGAGAATAACAAGCGCGTTTGGATCTGGCGCAGCTACGGTTGGCGTTTATTTTGAAAAACCACCAGCACCGGGTAAAACCGCTTCGCCAGGATGGTACAATACTGCTGCATTTGAAGAGCAGGCACATAAAGCCGGTTTATACGCCAAAAGTGTAAACGGTGATGCGTTTTCTACAGAAATTAAGCAGAAGGTGATCGACCTTATCAAAACTGATTTAGGACAAATCGATCTAGTTGTTTATAGTTTAGCTTCTCCTAAAAGGGTTCATCCAATAACAGGTGTTACGCATAATTCGGTTTTAAAACCGATTGGAGAAACCACTTTTACTAATAAAACTGTAGATTTTCATACAGGTGTGGTTTCTGAAGTTTCAATTGCTCCTGCAAATGAAGAAGAAATTGAAAATACTGTTGCCGTTATGGGGGGTGAAGATTGGGGAATGTGGATTGATGAATTAAAAGCTGCAAACTTATTAGCTTCAGAGGCTATTACTGTTGCTTATTCTTACATCGGCCCTGCGGTTACTGAAGCGGTTTATCGCAAAGGTACCATAGGAAGAGCGAAAGATCATTTGGAAGCTACTGCTTTTACTATTAGTGATAAGTTGAAAGATATTAACGGAAAGGCGTTTGTTTCTGTAAACAAAGCATTGGTTACACAGGCCAGTTCTGCTATTCCTGTAATTCCTTTATACATTTCGTTACTTTATAAAATAATGAAAGCTGAAGGTACTCATGAAGGATGTATTGAGCAAATGCAACGTTTATTTGCTGATCGTTTATACAACAAAGCCGGAATTGTTACTGATGAGCAGGGAAGAATTCGTGTTGACGATTGGGAAATGAATGCGGATGTACAAAGTCAGGTTGCAGCGCTTTGGGCTGAGGCGACTGAAGAAACACTTCCTCAAATAGGCGATTTAGCTGGTTATAGAAGAGATTTCTTAAACTTGTTCGGCTTTGATGTTGACGGTATCGATTATACTATAGATACTGACGAAATGGTTGCCGTACCGGGATTGGTATAAGGTTTTAGCTGGCATATAAAGAGGCGTTATGGAGGTACGAGTTGTACCTTTCATGACGCCTCTTTTGTTATTTTCTTTTTGCGCAAACGGTTGCAATAACTCATGCAAACGTTTGTCTCCCTTTTTTCAAAAATCCTCATTATTTTCTCTTAAAATAATTGATTAACATTGTGTTAAGGGACCATGCGCTTTCAATTCCAAGTTAGCTTCTGGCCCTTAAGAACCTAAACACACAACTAAAACCAAATGTTAACCATGAAGACCAGATTAAATAAATGGGTGATGCTCGCTGTATTGTTAATGAGCTCATTATCCATGTATGCCCAATTCAATATTATCCCTCTTCCGGCAAGTATTAAAGAAAACGGAGCCTCATTTACGATTAATAGCCAAACAAAAATATATTACGATAAAGGGTTAAAACAGCAGGCAGACTTGCTTTATGCTGCTTTATCACCAGCAACGGGTTACGATTTTGTCGTTTCAGATCAGAAGAAAGCTGCAAAAAATATCATCGTATTAAAAATAAGTAAAGGTGGCACTCCAATAGGCAAAACCGATGCTTTAAATAACGAGAGCTATAAGTTAAGCGTTAAAAATGACATAATCACAATTGAAGCTAACAGTGCCGTTGGTGTTTTTTATGGAACTCAAACGCTGTTACAGATGCTTCCTGCTGAGATTTACAACAAACAGCTTCAAAGAAAAGGCGTCTGGAAGATTAAAGGTGCTGAGATTGCAGATGTTCCATCTTACGAGTGGCGCGGTATGATGCTTGATGTATCGCGTTATTTCTTCGGAAAGGATTACGTGTTGAAGTTCATAGACATGATGGCCATGTACAAAATGAATGTACTGCATTTTCATCTGGTAGATGATTCAGGATGGCGTTTAGAGATTAAAAAATACCCAAAACTTACTTCTGTAGGCGCATGGAGAGGTGAAGGTACAGAGCGTACCGGAGGCTATTACACTCAGGAAGATATTAAAGAAATTGTGGCTTATGCTACTGCCAGAAATGTAGATGTTATTCCGGAGATCGAATTGCCGGCTCATGCTTTAGCATCAGTAGCTGCTTATCCTGATTTGTGCTGTACAGGCGAGCAATATACTGTTCCAACTCAACACTCAATCAGCAAAGAGATCTATTGCGTTGGAAAAGAATCTACTTTTGATTTTCTGGCTGATGTGTTTAAAGAAACTTTTGCTTTGTTTCCTTCTAAGTACATTCATATAGGTGGCGATGAGGCCCAGTACGACCGTTGGAAAACTTGTCCGCATTGCCAAAAAAGAAAGAAAGAGCTTGGTGTTAAATCCGAAAAAGAGATGCAGGTTTATTTTAACCAGCGCATTCAGAAGATGGTCAAAGCTTATGATAAAACCATTGTCGGTTGGGATGAAATCATCGAAGATGGTTTAAAAGAGAAAGCTGTTGGTATGATCTGGGCAGATTCAAAAAAAGCTTTTAAAGCTTCAGAAGCTGGTCATTATTCAGTAATGGCACTAACCGGATTTTGCTATTTTGATGTTGCTGAAAGTAACATCCCAGGTGAGGTAAAAGCCGCAACGTGGTTGCAGCCAATCTCTTTGGAGAAAGTTTATCAGTTGAATCCAATGATTGAGGGTTTAGATGCCAAATATCGTCCGCAGATATTAGGAGCTGAGGCTACATTATGGTCTGACCAGTTTATTCACGGTACTATACTTCAGGAAATTGCTGCGATCAATGAAAATCGTTCAGAGAAATATTTCGACTATTTAACCTTCCCAAGGATGTCGGCTTTGGCTGAAGTTTGCTGGACACCTCGTGAAAAACAAAGCTGGCCTGATTTCGAAAAAAGAATCAGAACGCATTACAAGCGTTACGATAATGCAGGTTTTGGATATCGTGTGCCACTGCCTAAATTAATTGGTAATGAAAAAGGTGCAAATGGCTTTACTATTAAATTAGAGAGTGATGTTGATGGTGCTCAAATCAGATATACCACTGATGGAACGCGAGCAACCGTTTATTCTCCGGTTTATACCCAAGCAGTAACTGTACCTAAGTTGTCAGATTTTAGTGCTATTACTGTAGTAAACCGTAATCAATATTCACTTCCGCTTTATTTCCCTGAGAAATATGACAAGTTTAAAAAGTATGGTCAGTTGGTTGCAGAGTGGAAACCATCCTCAGTAAAAGGAAAAGATTTTGGAACGTTTGAAATCAATGCTACCGGAAAGATCAATGAAAATGGTGAATATGTGCTTTCATTCTGGTACACAGAAGGCCATTCGCGTTTAGAGATCAAATCTGTTGAGCTTTATAAAAATGGCGTTAAGATAGCTGAAGATGTTCATGATGGTTATACTGGGACCAGTCAGGAAAACAATGAGTATAAATTTAAAGTTGATGCTTACGAAACCGGCGCAGCCTTTACAATGAAAGCTGTGGTAAGGGGAGATGTTGACAATGATTCGAATGGTGCTGTTTTTATTAAAAAACAGTAATTTCGTGGCATGAATAATATCCATCCTCAGTTGAGGACTGTTAATGTAATTCGATATGTGACGCCATTGCGCGAAGGAGGCTCAATGCCTGCAATTGCAGAGGCTGATGACGAATTTCTATATGTATTAAAGTTTAGGGGTGCCGGACAAGGAATAAAGGCCCTCATTGCAGAAATTATTGGAGGCGAAATTGCCAGGGCACTTGGTTTTAAAGTGCCCGAAATAGTTTTTGCAAAATTAGATGAAGCCTTTGGCCGTACCGAGCCTGATGAGGAGATTCAGGATCTGCTTAAAGCCAGTATCGGCTTAAACCTGGCTTTGCATTATCTTTCGGGCGCGATCACATTTGATCCTACAGTGACTATGGTTGATGCGAAATTAGCCTCACAAATTGTATGGTTAGATTGTTTGTTAACCAACATGGATCGTACTGCGCGCAATACAAATATGTTGATATGGCATAAGGAGTTGTGGTTGATAGACCATGGTGCATCTTTATACTTTCATCATTCGATGCAGAACTGGAAAGAGCAGGCTGTAAGGCCATTTGCATTGGTTAAGGATCACGTTTTGCTACCTCAGGCAAGCGAAATTGTGGCGGTTGATGCTGAATTTAAATCTATTCTGACTGATGAATTGATTAATTCGGTTGTAGCATTGATTCCGGAAGAGTGGTTGGTGGATGAGTCTGGCCAGGAAACTGCAGAAGAACGTAGACAAGTTTATAGTCAATTCCTGATATCGAGGGTTGCCAATTCAGAGATTTTTGTAAAAGAAGCGCAAAATGCAAGAGAGTCACTTATTTGAGTACGCAGTTATTCGTGTGGTTCCAAGGGTTGAACGCGAAGAATTCATTAATGTGGGGGTGGTGCTGTATTGTGCAAAGCAAAAGTTTTTGAAGGCTTTGATTTCTTTAGATGAAAGCAGATTAGCAGTTTTTAATGCAGATCTGGATTGCGATGTGCTAAAGGCAAATTTGATTGCTTTTGAGCGGATTTGTGCAGGAGAAAAGGATAGCGGTCCTATTGGTAAACTTGATGCTGCTTCGCGCTTTAGATGGCTTACAGCTACCCGTAGTACCGTGGTGCAGGCATCTAAAGTCCATCCTGGGTTTTGCAAAGATGCCATGGACACACTTAATAAGCTCCATAATCAGCTTGTGCTTTTATAATGGAGTATTTTAAAAAGTTACTTGATTTACTTAAAATTGAGCGACAGGAAGATCTTGATTCTTACCTGCGACTTACGGCCTCAGCTTCTGTAGCTGATCGTCGCGAAAATGGATTAACGTGGTATCCAATAGCTATTCGTGGTTCTGAAACGGGTAGGGGCGATTATCTCACTGTAGAAGTTGAACGTACTACGCACCATGATATTTCGCACCAGCTTAGGTTTGGTGCTTCGGCAGTGTTGTTTTCTAATCATGATCCTAAACAGGATAGAATTGAAGGTACAATTACCCATCAGAATGGGAACAAGCTAAAGATTACTTTGCTCGCAGAAGAACTACCTGATTGGGCCAGTGATGGTAAATTGGGTATAGACTTGCTGTTTGATGATAATAGTTATAATGAAATGCAGAATGCGCTTAAGCTAGCGCAGAAGCCAAAGGATAACGGCGCAGATTCGGTTTTAACTGATGTATTAACGGGCCAAAAAGCCCCTACGTTTGATATTAGCTTAACAAACGTTGTAGCTCTTCAGTTAAATTCTATTCAACAAAAGGCAGTTAACAAGATTTTGCAAGCGCAGGAGCTGGCCATTGTTCATGGTCCGCCGGGAACGGGAAAAACAACCACACTTGTGCAGGCCATTAAGGCTTTAATTGCCAAAGATGGTCAGAAAGCACTTGTTGTTGCGCCTAGCAATACGGCTGTGGATTTGCTAAGTGAAAAACTTGCTGAAGAAGGATTGAATGTACTGCGGGTTGGAAATCCGGCAAGGGTTTCTGAGCGCTTATCATCCTTAACCATGGATAGCAAAATTGCTGAGCATAGTGATACCAAAAGTTTGAAGTCGCTTAGAAAACAGGCCAATGAGTACAAAAATATGGCTCATAAGTATAAGCGGAATTATGGTCGTGCAGAACAGGAGCAACGCAAGGCCCTCTTTAATGAGGCACACAAGATCATGAAAGAGGTGAACAATGCTGAGCAGTATATTATTGATGATGTTGTCGCAAAAACTCAGGTTGTTACTGCAACATTAATTGGTGCAAACCATTATACGGTTCGAGATCTTAAATATAAAACTGTGGTAATTGATGAGGCCGGACAAGCTTTGGAGCCTGCTTGCTGGGTGCCGATATTGAAGGCTGAAAAGGTGATATTGGCTGGAGATCATTGTCAGCTGCCACCAACTATTAAATCCACACAGGCTGCAAAAGCAGGTTTAAGTAATACGTTAATGGAAAAGTGTACTGCAATGTATCCTGAAGCAGTTGTTTTGTTAGAGGAGCAGTACAGAATGAATACAACGATAATGGGATACCCATCATCAGTATTCTATAAAGATAAATTGACAGCACACTCTAGTGTGGCTGATCGCTTGTTGTTTGCTGAAGAACCACCATTGGAATTTGTTGATACTGCAGGTTGTGGATTTGATGAGAAACTAGAAGGAACAAGTACCACAAACCCAGAAGAGGCTGTTTTTTTGTTAAAGCATTTAACCCAATTGGTTGTCAAGCTAGGTGATCATTATACAGTTTCTAATTTCCCAACGATTGCAATTATCTCTCCATATAAACAACAAATAAGTATTCTGAATGATTTGATAGTCGGTTCTGAAGAGCTAATGGTTTATAAGAGTAAAATCAGCATTAACACGATTGATAGTTTTCAGGGACAGGAGCGAGACATTGTTTACATAGGCTTAACCAGGAGCAATACGGATGGTGCAATTGGCTTTTTAGATGATACCAGGCGTATGAATGTGGCTATGACCAGAGCCAGAAAGAAACTGGTTGTTGTTGGGGATAGTGCTACACTTTCGAGATCGGAGTTTTACTCTGGTTTTATCAATTATGCTGAAAAGTACAATTCTTATGTAAGTGCATGGGAATTTGTCGGTTTTTAATCATAGAAATAATGAAATTAGCAGGATTGTGATTAATTTCATTCCTTTACAGTATAATCAAACATCACTCTTAAAATGAACGAGGAATTTTATCTTCATATCTATAATAAACAGCTTGAAATTGAAGCTGTACCATCTAATCAGGAAGTTTCCGAATGGGCAATGAATTTGATGAATTTGTTGTACCCTGAGCGCTTAACTTCTCCAGATTACTCAATTAATGAGATTAAACGTTTGTTTCTGAAACAAGAAAGAGAACTTGTAAGGATATTAAATGGTACTAAAGCTTGTGAAAACTGTGATAATGAAGCTGTAGCAAGAAAGATTTTTGAGAGTATTCCGGAATTGTACAGAAGGATGAATACCGATATTTCTGCAATTCTTGAGGGGGATCCTGCTGCTAAAAGTGAGTTTGAAATCATCAGAAGCTATCCAGGGTTTCTTGCAATTTCTTTATATAGAATTGCACACGCTTTGTTGCAGGCTGAAATTCCAATTGTTCCCAGAATCCTTACCGAATATGCTCATTCTATTACAGGAATTGATATTCACCCAGGTGCTGTAATTGGTGAGTATCTTTACATCGATCATGGAACGGGTTTGGTTATCGGGGAAACTACTGTGATAGGTAATTATGTAAAGCTATATCAGGGCGTAACCCTTGGTGCACTTAGTGTAGAAAAGTATATGGTAAACATTAAAAGGCACCCAACAATTGAAGATCATGTGATCATCTATTCGGGGGCAACTATATTGGGAGGGGATACTGTTATTGGAAGTAATTGTATTATTGGTGGAAACGTTTGGTTAACTAAAAGTGTTCCTCCGCATTCAACCGTATATCATCAATCGGCAGTTAAGGTTATTGAAACCAAACAACCTTAATTGTTAAGTCTTTAATAAAATTGTAAACCAGAGAAAACCGTAGATTAATAATGGGAAATATTGTTGAGTTTGTTGGAAATACCCCACTTGTCGAAATTCAGAAATTACATACCAATCCGAATGTTAAGATTTTTGCTAAACTGGAAGGGAACAATCCCGGAGGTAGCGTAAAAGACAGAGCCGCATTAAATATGATTCGCAGTGCGATGGACCGTGGTGATATTAAAAAGGGAACAAAACTGATTGAAGCTACAAGCGGAAATACAGGGATTGCCTTAGCCATGATTGCCGGTATTTATGACCTGGAGATTGAGCTGGTGATGCCATCTAATTCAACACGCGAGCGTACGCTGACTATGGAAGCCTATGGCGCAAAAGTTACACTTCTTGAGTCTATTGAAGTGTGCAGGGACTATGCTGAAGAGAAAGGTACACAGCCAGGTTATTTCCTTTTAAACCAGTTTTCTAATCCTGACAATTACCTGGCTCACTATAAAACTACGGGGCCTGAGATCTGGAAGGATACCGATCAACAGATTACTCACTTTGTAAGCTCCATGGGTACTACAGGAAGTATTATGGGGAATTCTATGTTCTTAAAGGAAATGAATCCTGAGGTACAGATTGTAGGTTGCCAGCCCACTGAAGAATCTTCAATTCCAGGAATCAGAAGATGGCCTGAGGCATATCTTCCAAAGATATTTGATCCGACCAGGGTAGATAGGGTAATGGATGTTTCGCAACAGGAAGCAACAGAAATGGCTCGTAAACTTGCTAAGGTTGAAGGCATATTTGCAGGAATGAGCAGTGGCGGTGCACTTGCCTGTGCGTTAAAACTTGCTGAGGAACTTGAAACGGGACTTATTGTATTTATTGCCTGCGATAGAGGCGACAGGTATTTAAGCAGCGATCTTTTCGGGTAAAAATTATATATTTTGAAAATAAGTCAGTTATTGTAACAGCTTGTAACGATAACGATTGCGTAAATATTTTCTTCCTAAAACAATCATTCTTTATATTAATTATGTAGAATTGTTTTAGACAGAGTGAATTTTCAATATGACTATTTCAAAAGATAATCTAACCAATATAAGAAATGAAAACGTTATCATTCCTGATAGTGCATTGCTAAATCTTCCGGAAAAGGTATTGCAGTTTGGAACCGGTGTTTTATTGCGTGGGCTTCCCGACTACTTTATCGATAAGGCTAATCGTAAGGGGGTGTTTAATGGCCGAGTTGCTGTTGTTAAATCAACTAGTAAAGGCGATTTGAAGGATTTTACCGTGCAAGATGGGTTATATACTATTTGTGTAAGGGGCCTTGAAAACGGAGAAAACGTTAAAGAAAATATTATCTCTTCTTCTATCAGTAGGGTCTTATCGGCAGATAACGATTGGAACGAGATATTGAAAATCGGGCAGAGCCCGGATCTGCAAATAGTTGTTTCAAATACTACCGAGGTTGGGATTGTATTACTAAAAGAAAGCATTGAATTAGCTCCTCCCGCATCTTTTCCAGCAAAACTATTGGCTGTGTTGTATGCTCGTTACAAAGCACTTGGCGAAGCTAAAGAAGCGGATGTTGTTATTATCGCAACAGAATTGATTCCTGACAATGGGAAAAAATTAGCATCCATTGTATTTGAACTGGCAGTATTTAACGAGCTTGAACCTGAATTTGTAAACTGGCTGAAAGCTCATGCGCATTTTTGTAATTCTTTGGTTGACAGGATTGTGCCAGGGAAACCTGATGAAGCGACATTGCAAAGCCTGGAAGAGCAATTGGGGTATAATGATAATCTGTTGATTATGGCTGAACCTTATCGTTTATGGGCCATTGAGGGTGATGAAAAGGTTGCTGAGCTGCTTAGTTTTAAAGAAGTTGATAAGGGTGTAATTGTTAAGCCCGATATAGAAATATACAGAGAATTAAAGGTAAGGTTATTGAATGGTTCTCATACTTTATCATCAGGAATAGCTTTTTTAGCAGGCATTGATACTGTCGCAAATGCGATGGCAGATCAAGCGATAAGAAGTTATACTACAAATGTTATGCAATCGGAAATTGTTCCTGCAATACCTTATGAGGTTCCAGGTGATGAAGCAATGGTTTTCTCCGCTGCAGTATTGGACAGGTTTGCAAATCCTTACATTAAACATTTGTGGATCAATATTACTTTTCAGTACACCATGAAAATGAAAATAAGGATCTTACCTGTTTTAAATCAATATTATAAGCTGTTTAATAAGGTTCCTGTAAGTATAGCTTTCGGCTTTGCTGCTTTTTTACGATTTATGAGATCACATAAAAAGGAAGAAAATCAGTACTTTGGGCAATATGATGGTAAGGAATACTTAATTACCGATGATCAGGCAGCTTATTTTTATGAGAAAAGTAAGCTAAGTGAGGCTGACTATGTTAAAGCTGTACTGTCTGACCAACAGTTATGGGAAACAAACCTTTCGGATTTTGAAGATTTCATTAAAAGTGTAGAAGAAAATTATAATAACATTATAGCATTTGGCATTAAAGAAGCACTGACCAAAGTAAAATAGAAAACAACCTAACCAATAATAAACCAAATATAATGAACGAAAAAAAAGTAGGTAACTACAGGTGGAGGATCTGTGCATTATTGTTTTTTGCGACCACTGTAAATTACCTTGATAGACAGGTGTTAAGTTTACTTAAGCCACATTTGGAAGAAATTTTTGGGTGGAGTAACAGTGATTATGCGAATATTGCTTCTGTTTTTCAATTTACTTACGCTATTTCCATGCTTTTTGCTGGAAGAATAATTGATAAACTTGGGACTAAAAAGGGATATGCCTGGGCTATTATTATCTGGTCGATAGGTGCAATAATACATGCTTTTGCTATACCAATTGGTCAAGGGGTTTCAACAGTACTCGGATTTATGGGGATTGGAGTTGCTTCTGTTTCTATTGTTGGATTTATGGTTTCGAGGGCAGTATTGGGATTTGGAGAGGCTGGGAATTTTCCGGCTGCCATAAAAGCTACTGCGGAGTATTTTCCTAAAAAAGAGAGATCCTTTGCTACAGGATTTTTTAATGGAGGAACTAATATTGGTGCGGTACTAGCTCCATTGAGCGTTCCGTTTATTGCTGCCAAATGGGGTTGGGAAGCTGCCTTTTTCTTTATTGGTGCAATCGGGTTTATATGGCTTATATTTTGGTATAAGTATTATGATAAAGCAGAAGATCAAAAAAGACTTTCTCCTGAAGAACTGGCCTATATTCGGTCAGATGACGAAGTGGATAGCTCCGGTAATGTAATTGAAGATACAGCTAAAGTATCGTGGTTTAAGCTGCTTACTTACCGACAGACATGGGCATTTGCTGTAGGTAAATTTATGACAGATGGGGTTTGGTGGTTCTTTTTATTTTGGCTACCTGCTTATTTGAAAGATCAATATGGGATGATGGATACCCAGATTATGCTCCCTTTAGCTGTGCTGTATAGCATGACTATGTTTGGTAGTGTTGGAGGAGGCTGGTTTCCAATGTATTTTATAAAGAAAGGACTTGAACCTTATGACGGACGTATGAAGGCAATGTTGGTTATTGCGATATTCCCTTTGGTGGTTCTTGCTGCTCAACCATTAGGCCATATATCTTTTTGGTTTCCTGTTTTGTTAATTGGTGTTGGTGCCTCCGCCCATCAGGCGTGGTCGGCAAATCTGTTTACTACTGTTTCAGATATGTTTCCCAAAAAAGCTATTGGTTCTGTAGTTGGTATAGGCGGAATGATCGGTGGCTTAGGTGGTGTGTTTATGACAAAGTTAGGTGGTGGCTTGTTCGATCACTATAAAGCGCTAGGACACATCGAAACCGGCTATACAATTATGTTTACCATATGTGCTGTGGCATATTTGGTTGCCTGGGTAATAATGAAAACATTAGTTCCTAAATATAAATTAATTACAGACCTTTAATTTAAAATCTATTTAACCTCAAATTATTTATTAATGACTTTTAAAGATCATCTCGATTCAATATTTGTTGAAGAACATGAGATTCCTGAAGAATTTCGACTCACAGAAGAGGTTCACCAACGAGAATATTTAAGTAACGGAAAAATGCATTCCTGGAGTGGAGAAGTACATGAAGTACTTTCGCCAATTTGTATTAAAACGTCTGCAGGATTAAAACGGAAAGTAATTGGCACATATCCTTTGTGTAATGAAATTGAAGCTGCTGAGGCACTTAAGGCAGCCGTTAACGCATACAACAATGGTAGAGGTGAATGGCCAACTATGAGTGTTTCGGACAGAATCACTTGCGTAGAGAAGTTTACGCACAGAATTATTGAAAAGAAAAATGAAGTGGTTAAGCTACTGATGTGGGAGATTGGAAAATCTCATGCAGATTCCATTAAAGAGTTTGACCGTACAGTAGAATATATCTATGCAACAATTGACGCGCTGAAAGATCTTGATCGTCAGTCGTCTAAGTTTAGCATTGAGCAAGGAATTGTAGCGCAAATCAGACGTTCTCCGCTTGGTGTGGTTTTATGTATGGGACCATTTAATTATCCATTGAACGAAACCTTTACGACTTTGATTCCTGCATTGATCATGGGGAATACGTTGTTATTTAAACCGCCAAAGCATGGCACCTTATTGCATTACCCATTGCTTGAAGCGTTCAGAGATTGCTTTCCGAAAGGTGTTGTAAACACGATTTATGGTCGTGGCAATAAGATCATTCCTAACCTGATGAAATCCGGCGAGATTAATGTGCTTACACTGATTGGCTCAAGTAAGGTGGCTAACGAGCTAAAGAAGCTTCACCCTAAGGTAAATCGTTTACGAGCAATACTAGGCTTGGATGCTAAAAATGCTGCTATTATAACAGCCAAAGCTGATGTTAAACTTGCAGTGCAGGAAACAGTGTTGGGAGCTTTATCATTTAATGGACAAAGGTGTACAGCATTAAAAATTGTATTTGTTCACCGCAGCCTTGCTGAGGTGTTTTTGAAGGAACTTTCTGAAGCCGTTGCTAAGCTTAAGTTTGGTATGCCCTGGGAAGATGGGGTATCTTTAACACCATTGCCTGAACAGCATAAACCTGCCTACATCCAGGATTGTATTGCTGATGCAATTGCAAATGGGGCAGCGGTAATAAACGAAAATGGTGGAGCAACAAATGAGTCATTTGTGTTTCCAGCGATAGTTTATCCGGTTAAGAAGGGTATGAAGTTATATACTGAGGAGCAATTTGGACCGGTTATTCCCGTTGTTCCTTTTGACGATTTGGAAGAGACTATTGAGTATCTTATTGAATCTACACATGGACAGCAAGTCAGCATTTTTAGTAATGATGATGAGGAAATTGCAGAATTGATTGATCCTCTGGTGAATCAGGTAAGTAGAGTAAATATAAATTGTCAGTGCCAGCGAGGTCCGGATGTTTTTCCTTTTACAGGTAGAAAGGATAGTGCCGAGGGCACACTTTCTGTGGTGGATGCTTTAAGATCATTTTCTATCAGATCTTTGGTTGCTACCAAGCTTAATGAAAATAATAAGCATTTGATTAATGCAATAGTTGATAGTAATAGCTCTAACTTTTTGAGTACAAAATTCTTGTTTTAAGGTATTTTATATTTTTTTTCTCCCGTCATTGGTGATTTATTTCATCATGACGGGATTTTGTTTTTCTTCATTTTAAATAACACCAATCTGATGATTACTTCAGTATAACATGCTAATATCGCTTAATGAATTGACAGTATAATAGAATTATTATTCTGCATTATCCCTTTCTTTGCTATACCAAATCACAAATGTATGAAAAAATTAAGTTTGCTTATTGCCGGATTGGTTATGTCATTTTCGGTATTTGCACAAAAGAATTATTTAAAAGAATCTGAAGCTGCTAAAACTCAGCGTATGCAATGGTGGCAGGATGCCACCTTTGGTATGTTTATTCACTGGGGCTTGTATGCAGTGCCTGCAGGAGAATACAATGGCAAAAGTGGGGGGGCGGAATGGATTATGGAAACACATAATATTCCTACAGCCGAATACGAAAAATATGCTGCTCAATTTGATCCCGAGAAGTTTGATGCAAAAAAATGGGTAGAAATTGCTAAATCAGCAGGTGCTAAATATATTGTAATTACCTCAAAACATCATGATGGTTTTAGCCTTTGGGATAGTAAGGTGACCAAATATGATATTATGGACGCTACTCCATTTAAAAGAGATATCTTAAAAGAACTTTCTGACGCATGTAAAGCTGCCGGTATTAAGTTCGGGTTGTATCATTCAATCATGGACTGGCATCAGCCTAATGCTAATCCTAAGCAAAAGCCTGAGGTAGCGCCGGATTTCAATAAATACAGAGAAGAATATCTAAAACCTCAGTTAGCAGAGTTGATTAAGAAATACGATCCAACCATTTTATGGTTCGATGGCGAATGGATTCCTGAATGGACTGAAGAGCAGGGTAAAGATCTTTACAATTATTTACGTAATCTTAAACCGTCTCTAATTATAAATAACCGTGTTGGTAAAGGACGTAGCGGAATGGAGGGAATGAATAAGTATGAGCATGCTGCAGGCGATTTTGGTACTCCTGAACAGGAAATTCTGAAAACAAATTCACAGGAATATTGGGAAAGCTGTATGACGATTAACAGTAACTGGGGATTTGCGAAGTATGATCACAACTGGAAATCAGCACAAACCCTTATTGATAACTTAGTTGATGTGGCTGCAAAAGGTGGTAATTATTTATTAAATGTTGGCCCAACAGCTGAAGGAGAAATTCCTGAACCAAGCGTAGAGCGTTTAGGTGAAATGGGTAAGTGGTTAGCTGTTAACAAGCAAGCGGTTTACTCTACCAATGGTTTAGAGAACTACAAGCAAGGTGATAACATTAGATTTACTCAAAGTAAGGATAGTAAAAATACCTATGTGGTTTTTAATAAGTTTGATAACAACGAGTTGGTGTTAACTGAAGTTCAACCGAAAGATGGTTCCAAAGTTTATATGCTTGGCGTAAATAAACCGTTGGAATGGACTAAAAGTAATGGATCTGTCGTTGTAAAGTTACCAACTGATTTACCTTGTAAATATGCCTGGGCTTTAAAAATTCAACGTTCTGCTGGCAACTCTAAATAATTATTAAAGATGAAAAAGTTTGTACTGTGTTTTTTAGTGAGCTTAATCTGTGGCCTTTCAGGCATTGCACAAATTAAAACCTTACCATTTAGCAGGTACATAAAAGAAAGAAAGGGACTTCCTAATGCTTACCAGGCTATTTCGGTTAAGAAAAATGCCACAGTAGCTTTTTTGGGAGGTTCCATAACTTACAATGATGGCTGGAGAAATAAGGTATGTGCTTATTTAAAAGAGCGTTTTCCGGCTACGAAGTTCCACTTTATTGCTGCAGGAATTCCTTCATTAGGAAGTTTGCCGCATACATTCAGGCTTGGCCAGGATGTACTGGATTCAGGTAAAGTGGATCTTCTTTTTTTAGAAGCAGCGGTTAATGACCAAGTTAATGGAACGGATAGCGTTACACAGGTAAGAGCGCTTGAGGGAATAATTAGGCATGCGAAAACCAGTAATCCACTGATGGATATTGTTATGATGTCTTTTGCTGATCCCGATAAAACGGATTTGTACAATCGTGGCATTGTACCAACCTCTGTAGCTAATCATGAACTGATTGCAAATCACTACCAATTACCCTCAATTAATTTGGCTAAAGCCATAAGAGACAAGCTTGAAAACAAAGAATTTAGCTGGGAGAAGGATTTTATAGATTTACACCCTTCGCCTTTTGGACAAGAATTATATTTTGAAGCAATTAGAGACTTGTTGTCTTTTAATTTTGCATCGTTAAGTAAATCACATAACAAGAAACAAAGTACAATAAAATTACCTGTTTTATTAAATAAGGGAAGCTTTACCCGAGGAAGGTATTTAAGCATTGATAACGCTGGAAACAGAAATGGATGGGAGTTGGTTAAGAATTGGACACCAGAAGATGGGCTTTCAACCAGACCTGGTTTTGTAAATGTGCCAATGCTGGTAAGCACTGTTGCCGGATCTTCTTTTGCCTTAAATTTTAAAGGTACAGCAATCGGGATAGCTATCGTTTCCGGATCTGATGCTGGTATATTAACCTACTCAATTGATAATGGTGCTGAAAAACAACTCGACTTGTTTACACAATGGAGTTCGTCCCTGCACCTTCCATGGTATCTTTTATTTGGAAGTAGTTTGACCGATACTGATCATGTATTAAAAGTTACTATCAGTTCTGAAAAGAATCAGAATAGTAAAGGTACGGCCTGTAGGATAGTTAATTTTTTAGTTAATTAAGAGACAGTAATTTCCTGTTTAATACTAGTTTTGTTTTCTTTAAAACCAATACAAACCATTCTTTTATGTTCAGACGCCTAGTTTTTCTCTCTTTAGCGCTCTCCGTACTACTGGCATTCTCTGTTAAAGGTTTTTCTTTAACCCGAACTACCGATTTTCGTGTTATCAATATTTCTTATGGAACTTCTTCAGACATCGTTTATAATCTGGGTTCCGGCACTTATGAAGTGTTCTGTAATAAAAAGAAAATAATAGCTAATGCTTATGCGCTAGTTAAAAACAACGAACAATCTATAAGTAGCAAGGACTATGAACAGATTAAATTTGAAGAAACTGCCATTAAGGACAAATTTGGAGTCGGGAAGAAATATACAATCATTTTAACTAAAAGTGGTTTGCCACAAATGGAACAAGTGTTTTATGTTTATCCCGGTCATGATTACTTTTTCACGGAAGTCTCATTAAAAGGAAGTGGCATTAGGAGTAATTATATGGCTCCGTTGATATCAAATGGAGCGAATATATATGCTAAAGGAGACAATAGGACACTTTTTGTACCTTTTGATAATGATACTTTTATCCGTTATAATGCAAAACCTATGGGGGGCAGTTCGGTAGAAAATACGAGTTCAGAGGTAGGTGCCATTTATGAAAATCAAACCAGAAAAGGACTAATACTTGGTTCCGTAGAACACATGGTTTGGAAAACTGGTGTGCTTAGCAAAGGAACTAACGATAATTTATCGGAGCTGAGCATTTGGGGCGGATATACCGATGAGAAAGTGACCAGAGATAAGACCATTCATGGGTTCATATCAGGCAGTACTGTTAAGTCACCGAAGGTATTTGTAGGTTATTTCTCTGATTGGAGAACTGGATTAGAAGCTTATGGCAAAGCAAATAGGATTGCCGAACCACCCTTTGTTTTTAATTGGACAAAATCGGTTCCTTTTGGATGGAACAGCTGGGGTGTGATACAGGAAAAGCTTACTTATGAAAAGGCAGTAAAAAATGTAGACTTTTTTGCTGATGAACTGCCTAAATTTAGAAATGATAGCACTGCTTACATAGACCTAGATTCATTTTGGGACAATTTTACCGGTGGTATGCGTGGTGATTATAGCAAACTAAAAGAGTTCGCCGATTACTGTAAGCGCAAAGGTTTACAACCGGGCGTATATTGGGCTCCGTTTACCGACTGGGGCTTCAAATCGGGTGGCGATAGAGAAGCCGAAGGTAGTAAATATAAATTTGGAGAGATGTGGACCAAGGTAGGTGGTAATTATCATGATTTTGACGGTGCTAGAGCTCTTGATCCAACTCATCCGGGAACAAAGAAAAGAATTGATTTTATTATTGATAAGCTGAAAGCTTGTGGATTTAAAATGATTAAGATAGATTTTTTAGGGCATGCTGCTGCCGAATCGGATATCTTTTATGATAAATCTGTTACTACAGGTATGCAGGCTTATAGAGCTGGAATGGAATACCTTATCAATAGAATGGATGGACAGATGCTTGTATATGCGGCTATTTCGCCCAATTTGGCAACAGGAAGGTATGCTCACATCAAAAGGATTGCTTGTGATGCCTGGAAGACTATAAAGGATACTGAATACACATTAAATAGTGTTAACTATGGTTGGTGGCAGACTTTCGTTTACAATTTTGTAGATGCTGATCATATTGTATTTGCTAATGAAAAAGAGGGAGTGAACAGAGCAAGGCTAACATCGGGCTTAGTAAGCGGAACGTTAATACTGGGTGATGATTTCTCGTCAGACGGCGTTTGGAAAGAAACTGCTAAGAAATTATTGCAGAATGAGGATCTACTGGCAATACCAAGATCAGGAGTTGCTTTTATGCCGGTAAACGGGAACACTGGTGAGCAGTCGAACGAGTTTTTTGTTAGGAAAATAGGTAATAGCTTATATCTGGCCATTTTAAACTTTGATGGTAAGAAGAAGCTTTTTACAATTCCGTTAGATAGGTTAGGCATTAAAAAGTCATCTTACAAGGCAAAGGAACTTTTCTCTGGCAAGAATTTTAAGATTGATAAAATGCTTAAATATGAGCTGAATGGAGCTGATGCTTCAATGATCAAAATTGAATTGCTTTAGATTAATAATTGATCTAAAGCACTATCTTTATCGTGAATAATATGTAAGTAATTTGAACGCTCAAAGAATAATTCTTTTACTTGTGTTTATTTGTACGCTCTCCAGTCAAGAATTAACAGCCCAAATAAAGCGTACAATTAAAGGCAGTGTTAAAGACAGCACTAATCAGGCCATAGCAGGATCTTACGTCAGGGTAATCACAGGCAACGATACGTTGACTGTAATTACCGATAAGGAGGGAGATTTTTCTATTCCCAATATTACGGTCCAGAGTTCAGATCTGCTGGTTCGTAGCATTGGCTACAAGCCGCATGCGGCAACTATTACCTTTCTTGAAAAACAAGACCTGATAGAACTGGGGAGTATTGTCTTAAAAACAGAGTCTAATATGCTTGATGAGGTGGTGATTAAAGGCAAAATCACTCCCATAAGGGTAATGAAAGATACCATAGAGTACAATACAGATGCATTTATGATAAGAGAAGGCGATTATGTAGAGGATCTGTTAAAGCAATTTCCAGGCATGGTAGTAAAGGAGGATGGAAAGGTTACGTCTATGGGTAAGGAGCTTACCAGGCTTAGGGTAAATGGCAAAGATTTTTTCACCAGTAATGTTGCTGAGTTTATTAAAAAGTTGCCATCGAGCATATTTTCTCACGTTCAGGTAATTGATGATTATGGGGATGAAGCTAATTTTACAGGGATAAAAGTAGGGCAGCCTAGAAAGATATTAAATCTTGTTACTAAACCGGGGAGAGATAAGGGAACATTTGCAAATGTTAGTACAAGCGCAGCAACAAGCAATAGCTATAGGTTAAATGGAAATGGTAATTTCTGGAAAGGAGCCAGGCAAATTGGGGCTGGTGGTTCATTTGATAATACAAGTAATGCTGCTCAGATTAATAACAGCATAAATGGTTCGGTAAATTTTGCTGATAACATTACAAAAAAGTATAATTTAAGATCTGGTTATTACCTGAATAGCGGGACATTTGAAAATACAATCTTTAATAATATAGAGAGTATTAATAGTTTGGGTTCTATTAATAGTGTTAATGAAAGTATAAATAACTCGGATAATAGCAGTCATAACCTAAACCTTGGGCTTACAAAAAATGAAATGGGTGAGTATTTTGAGGCTAGTTTGAATGCAGCCTTATCAAAGGGCAATTCAGAAAGTACTTCCTCATCTTTACAAACAGGAGTAATCCGACAGGATTTATTTACAGGCAACAGCTCAAAGCAAAACAGCCCAAACATAAGCATGAATATTGCACGCGGGCTGACATTTAAAGATAAAGGTAGTAAGGATCCAAAAGGTATACTTTCATTTAATTTTTCAGGAAGGCTAAGTGGCTCCAGAAGCAATCAGGGTATTCTGACTGATATTGATTACTACGATCAAACAACAAATGAAAAGGTTAAGGATTCTTTGCTCAACAGGCTGGTTGAAACCAGAAATGGAGATAAGGGATTGGATGTAGGTTTGAGCTATGTAATACCTATAAGTAAACCAAAGGATACGATACAGAAGAGTATACAGTTTTCTTATTCATTTAATGTAAGTTCTAACAGTAATGAATTGGAAACACGGGTTAGAGATGCCGCTGGAAAAATAAGCTTTATAGATTCGTTAAGTAACGTATATACTTCAACATTTATCAATCAGAATATAAGAGGTGGCTATAGCTATAATTCGCCAAAGATTAGTTATAGTGTTGGTTTTACCCTACAGCCAAGTGCTTTGATAGGTAGTTATGAGGGAAGAGCTGATAAGGTTAATCAAAAAACTTTTAATTCATCTCCATCTGCCAGCTTAAACTATGTTATTACCAAAACACAGTCGCTAAATATGGGTTATAATGGAAATAGCTTTGCTCCAAGGTTCGATCAGCTTCAGCCTGTACCTGATACTCGAAACCTTCAGAATGTTATTATAGGTAATCCTGAATTGAAAACATCATTTAACCATTCAATGAACATTAATTATAGTCTGTTTGGATCTACCAGCGGGAGAACATTACAAATAGGCATTGGTGCAAATACTACGCAAAATCAGGTGGTAAGCAATATTATCCTGGTTAAGGATACTTTAAATAGCTTTAAGCAGGAGACCCATTTTGTAAACGTGAATGGCAATTATAACATTAATAGTAATTATAATGCCAGCATGCCTTTTGGCCAACAAAAATTTGTTGTTTCTTTAGCTGGTAGTGTTGGGCTGTCTAACTCTGTGCTCTTTACCGATAATTTAATAACGAATAACAGAGGGCTTAACTATTCTCAGAATGCGAACCTTAATGTTCAATTGAAGTCGTTATCCGCAGGTGCGGGAGCTTCTTATTCAAACCTTAAAAACAATTATTCCCACTCAAGTTTTAAGGCACGGAACCTGGAAAGCTGGAGCTTTAATATGAATTGTGTATTTAAGGTGCGTAAAACATTTAATACCACCATAGATGTTTCAAAGAGTTTTACCAGTGGATACTCTACAGGTGCAAACAACCCTTTGTTAATTAATGCAAGCGTGTATAAGGCATTTTTTAAGAATAATCGGGCTTCCATAAGTCTGGCAGCTTCTGACCTGTTGAACCAGGGCAATAATTTATTCAGGACAGTATTTGATAATATGATAATTGAGAACCGGAGCAAACAAATAACCAGATATTTTATGGCTACATTCTCTATGAACCTAGAGAACTTTGTTAATTAGCTAATTAAAAAGGAGAGTTATAGCTCTCCTTCTAATTTTATGTATTCTTTTAAGAGTTGTATCTGATTAATAGCTCTGTTGAAATTATGACCTTCATATTTCGAACCATAATAAACATCGTTTTGTAGGTAGTCAGCTAAGAAACGGATTGCCTGCATGTAAATTATAAACTTACCAGAGTAAGTAAAATACTGCTTTTCTGTTTCTGTTAACACCTCACTCATTTCTTCCATATAACCATCATAAATAGCCATATAGAAATCTTTTCTAATACTGATTTTAGATAGATCTGTTTCTTCTTCACTAGCTTCAGCAAGATAGGTTCTCATCATGTCGCCAACATCGCTAATAAAGTAACCCGGCATCACTGTGTCAAGATCTATGACACATAAGCCATTGTTCTTTTCATCAAATAGCACGTTGTTTATTTTCGTGTCATGATGTATTACCCTTAGAGGTATTTCATTGTTGGCAACAATATTTGAATATGTATCTACGATATCTCTATTTTCAGTAATGTAAGTGATGCTGTCTTTAGCTTTTTCAAGTCTTTCGGCAGAAGCATTTTTGCATGCTATCTGGAATTGAGTATACCTTAGTTTAAGGTTATGAAAATCAGGGATAGTAATACTTAGTTGTTTGGCATCAAAACCGTTCAAGATTTTAGAGAATTTACCAAACTGCTTTGCCGCTTCGTATGCCTCTTTTTTATTGGTTAAAGAATTAAGTGAGGTAGATCCTTCAACAAAAGGAAACAATCGGTAATAGCCGGTATCGGTATCTAAAAGAGATCTTCCACTCAAATCGCTCACAGGAGATACAAACAAATAGTTAGGATACTCAACATCTAAGTATTGTTTGATCAATGAGATATTCCTGTCAATATCTTTAGGCATTTTAAATACCTCATTGTTTACTTTCTGTAAGATATAGTTTTGAGTATCAGTAGTTACTTTCCAAGTATGGTTAATTAACCCGTCGCCAAATAGTTTTACAGTAGCTTTTTTTGAGTTTAGTCCATATAATGGTAAAATATTTTCGAACATGCGCTTATATAGTATTTGATTGTTTTACCAAACCTAACTAATTCAGTTTATTAAATTGGTGTGCAAACGATTGCGCAAAATTACTTGGGATCATTTACAACAAGTACAGATTCAACAACGATGTTAAAGAAGGCTTGATCTGCCCCCGATTCACTTTTTGGTTTGTTAATCAGGTCGATAAGAATATCAGCAGCTTTCTTTCCTTGTTTGTAAGGAAACTGCTCTACAGATGCAATAGGAGTATAGTCCATATAATTGATAATAGGCAGGTTGGCATAACTTACAAAATCGATTCCGTTTAAGTTAAGTGACCTGGTATATCTGATGGCAAAAAGTGCTACATAGTCATTAAAGGTTACAATTGCAGTAGGTTTTCTACGGTGATTGAGCATGGTGTCCATCACCTCGATTGTTCCTGATTCAGTTAAGTCCGAATTGATGATTAATGTAGGATCAAATTTTAGACGATTTGATAGCATTGCTTTTATATAACCCTCTTTTCTTTCGTGACTGGCGACCAAAGTATTTGGACCATTAATCATTCCAATAGTGCGGTGCCCCTTTTTTAGAAGAAAATTAACTGCTTCGTAGGTTCCTGTTTCCAAATTAGAGGCAACGTAATGTATATCTTTAATAGGAGGGATGCGATCAAAGAAAACTACAGGGATATTTAATCTTTTAAAGATTTCAAAGTGCTCATAAGTACTTGTGGTTTTAGAGACAGAAACCAGTAAGCCATCAACTCGTTGAGTTTTCATTTTTTCAACAAGAAGCTTTTCACGCTCTGCATCATCATGCGATTGAGCTAATAATACAGTATAGTTTCTTTTGTATGCAATATCTTCAATACCGCTTATGGCAGTAGAAAAGAATGATTCTGATAATTCCGGTAAAATAACACCTATTATGAACGATTTTCCGTGTAAAAACTGAATTGCTTTTTGATTCGGCTCATAATTGAGCTCTGAAGCAAGCTTTTTAACACGCATCTTGGTGGTCAGGCCAATGCTTGAATGGTCATTTAATGCTCTTGATACGGTAGATACCGAAATCTTGAGGATTTTAGCAATTTCTTTTATGGTTGTTGGTTTATCAGACATTATGGTCAAATATTATAATAAACTTTGAATAACCTTACAATTTTAACAAAAATCTATTTTATTTATTGATTTAGGTCAATATACACATAAAATCACGCAAACGTTTGCCCGTTAAGTATTTAATATTTGCGTTAATAAGTAACAATTTCAATGCAAAAAAAAGAGTGGTCAAGAGCTGAATTCTTTGAATTCAATGAAGTAATAAAGATTTTTTAGGAAAATGCATTCGGTTAATTAATCGCTGTTAGAGAATTTTTAAGGATTGACTTTAAAAAAGCTAATCGGGATAAAATATCAAACGTTTGCGTGTTTTTTTTTAGATTTTGATTTACTGATTAGTGATATAGTCTATACCTTGTGTCATATTCTTCTGACAATTTAAGAAGAGAAGACTTAATCAAACTAACTGAAACGTAGAAAAGAACTAAATAAATTATGAACAGAAGAGAATTTGTTAGAAACTCAGGGATAACTGCAGCAGCCGTTACTATTTTGCCGGAGAATCCATTATTTGCCAGCTCTAAGGCAGACAAGGTGAAAATAGCAATGATTGGTGTTGGCTTACGCGGTCAAAATCACCTTGATTTACTACTTAAGAGAGATGATGTAGATTTAGTAGCTATTTGCGATGTGGAGCCAAGAATGCTGAACACAGCTAAGGCGATGATTGCAAAGAGTGGAAAACCGATGCCTAAGATTTTTACAGGAGATGACAATGCCTGGAAAAAAATGCTTGAAACTAAAGGTTTACAATCCGTTTTAATTGCTACTCCATGGGAATTGCATAAAGAAATGATCATCACTTCTATCGAAGCAGGGATTAAATATATAGCTACTGAGGTTATTTTAGGAATAACATTACAAGATCATTGGGATGTAGTTCATGCTGCTGAAAAGTACAATGCTCATGTAATGATGCTTGAAAACGTATGTTACAGAAGAGATGTACTTGCAGCATTAAATATGGTGAGACAAGGCTTGTTTGGTGAAATTCTTCATCTTCAGGGTGGTTATCAGCATGATTTACGTGAGGTTAAATTTAACGATGGCGTAAAACCGTACGGCGGTGGTGTTGAATTTAATGAGAAAGGGTTTTCTGAAGCTAAATGGAGAACAAATCACTCAGTGCACAGAAATGGAGATTTATATCCAACGCACGGAATAGGCCCAATTGCTAATTATATAGATATAAACCGTGGAAACAGATTTTTGAAGTTAAACTCGTTTGCAACAAAGTCGAGAGGCTTGCATAATTATATCGTAGAAAAGGGTGGGGCTGAACATCCAAATGCAAAAGTTAATTTCCGTTTAGGGGATATTGTTACTACAACAATTGATTGCGCAAATGGTGAAACTTTAATTTTACAACATGATACTAACCTGCCTAGACCATATTCATTAGGGTTCAGGGTTCAGGGAACAAAGGGTTTGTGGATGGATGTAAACAAAAGTGTTTATGTTGAAGGAGTAAGCAAGCCACATCAATGGGATCCAGCAGATCAGTGGTTGGATAAATATGATCACCCACTTTGGAAAAAATATGGAAATGATGCGCAAGGTGCCGGTCATGGAGGTATGGATTTCTTTGTAATTCATGCTTTCATTGAGTCTATTAAGCGCAATACTGCAACTCCATTAGATGTTTATGACGCAGCAGCATGGAGTGCAATTACTCCTTTAAGTGAGCAATCTATTGAATTAGGAAATGAAACAGTTGACTTCCCTGATTTTACAGGCGGAAAATGGATGCATAGAAAGCCTGTGTTTGCTTTAAATGATGAATATTAGTTAGATTAGTTTAATAATTAGTAAGTGTTGGAAGTCTCTATAAGCAATTGTAGGGACTTTTTTAATTTGAAATATTTCGAAATTGAGCTTTGTTAACATTAACTTAACATTGAAAACTCATCTTTGTAATATGTTTTTAAATATTCTGGCTTTAGCCTTTCTGATCCTAGCTTTAATTGCAGCATTTAAAATGGATAGCCCCCTAAAAGGTATATTGTTTATGGTGGCGATAGCGGCAGTTTGTGGTCTTTTATATCTATTTATTTTGTTTCCAGGATTTTCGGGTTTATCCGTTGCCTTGATATTGGCTGCGTTTATTTTCAGACAAAACAAAAGATAATTCTCTATCTAACTATTTCTCAGTTTGTTTGCCCTTAATTAATTCCTAAAATAGGTGTTTTCGGCATATATAATTTCAACTATTGATTTCAAAAGAGGAAATCTAACTAAATGAAATTATAAAATTTAATAACGTAAAAACTGCTTCAATAAATATTATAAAAATATTATATTAATATCATAATATTTTATTTAATAATTCTTAAATTTATTTCAATCATAACTAGCGGACGTTTTTAAAATTATTGATTATGAAAACATTAGGGGAGAAATTCAGAATTTTACGTCAGAAAAAGGGAGTCAACCAAAAAGCTATGGCTGATTTATTAGAAATATCTATTCCGGCGTATTCAAAGCTTGAAACAAGTATCACAGATCCCAACTTCAGCAGAATTAATCAGATAGCCGAAGTACACAATTTAACTTTAAGAGAATTACTTGATGTTGGTGAGGAAGGGATTAATGAACAAACGCAGTTGATTAAGCAGTTGAAAGAAAAAGTGAGCGAGCTTGAAAATGCAGTAATTAGGTTACAAAGTAAACTAATTGACCTGTACGATAAGGATGATCAAAAGAAATAAATCAACTAATAATAAACTTAAACTTGTAGACAAGGGACAAAACTATCCTTTGCTTACAAGTTTAAGTAATGAATCACATCGCTGGGTAAGCCAGCTATAATCTTTAGCGTCATTTGGGGCCTGGAATAACTTAGAGCCAAACCCAAGTGCGGTAACACCTGCATTTAACCAGCTATCGATATTTTCTTTATTTACATCAACTCCACCCGTTGGCATAAATTTTAAGTCAGGAAACAGTGGTTTTATTGCTTTTAAAAAGCCCGGACCAAGTGTGTCACCAGGGAAAAGCTTCACTAACGATGCCCCCAGTTCTTCAGCAAAGTTAATTTCCGTTGGCGTCATGCAGCCTGGTACCCAAAGAATTCCATTTGAAAAAGCCAGTTTAGCGATGTCTTCCTTAACAATAGGGCTAACTATAAAATCTGCACCAATGCTAAGGTATTGCTCAGCTTGCGCTACTGTTTTTATAGTGCCAATGCCCAATTTGAGATATGGGAAATGTTCATTTCTATACTCCAACATGGCTTTAAAGTTTTCAGGAGCATTTTTTCCTCTATTAGTAAATTCAAATACCCTGATGCCTCCGTCATAACTGGCTTGTAAAATATTTATACAGGTATCCTTATCCTCGTGGTAATATACCGGGATAACAGGATAAATGCCGATAATTTCTAATGTACTGGTTATTGCATTCATTTTAAGAGTTTTAAATATTGCCATCGCCAAAATCTCCTTTAACAAAGAGTTTTTGATAACCTGATTTTGTTGCTTTGTTGATGATTTCCTGCCCGTCATTATTACTAATTAGGGCATATATTAATCCAGCCATAAAAGCATCTCCACTTCCAATTCTGTCTATCACCCCATTGGTTTCGTAGATTGAAGATATATAATTGTTTTTTGGCGTATGGTAGGTCCCGTAAAATAGGTTATGTTTTGGATTATCCATAAAACGGAAGGTATTGGCAATGTGCTTACATTGAGGGAACAGTTCGAAAATTTCTTTAGCGGATGCTTCAGCATGTTTAAAATATTCTCCAGGTTTTGTGTCACGGTTTAAAGTATCACTAACACTTGTGCCAAGCATTTTATTAGCGGCCCAGATATTGCCCATTATTACATCGCAATACTGAACTAGCTCGGGTATCACCTCAATGGGTTCTTTACCATAATCCCAAAGTCTGTTTCTATAATTCAAATCGACAGAAATCTTTAAGCCCATTTTTCTCGCAGCTGCCAAGACTTCCTTACATACAGCTGCTGTATTTTCATTTAATGCAGGAGTGAGGGCGGTCCAATGAAACCAGGTATAGCCATCTAAAATCTTTACCCAATCAATTGTTCCGGGTTTAAGTGCACTAAAAGAAGAAAACTTTCTGTCGTATACAACCTGTCCATTGGTTAGGCCATTTGCAGATAGCAAAAAGTATAAACCAAGTCTATCTCCTTCTAATATAGTTTTCGAGGTATCAACTCCTAATTCAGAAAGGTATTGTAATGCATTTGCAGATAAAGCATTGTCAGGAGCACAGGTTAAATAGGAAACGGGTAGCTTCCATTGACCTAATGATGCTGAAACATTAGCTTCAGAGCCTCCTGGAAATAAGGCAACAGTATGATTTTTAGAAATGAATTGATCCTCAGTAGAACTGAACCTTAAAAGGAGTTCGCCAAATACCAATATGTTTTCTACATTTTGCATAGTTTTAATTATAATCTATATACAATTATACACGTTAAAACACTTAAATATATCAGGGTAGTTAATATTTAAAAACGCAAACGATTTCGTGGTTTTTTATTCTTTGCCAAGCGTGGATGCACGTGCTTTAATATGGGTTTCGAGCATTACAGTTTCATATTCAATATCTTCATTTTTTCTTTCTATAAGAGAGATCAGTTTTTTTGCAGCCAATTGCCCAATTTCAAAAGCGGGTTGATGCACGGTACTTAAAGCGGGGTTTAATGCTTCAGCAAGATCTGTATTGGTGAAACCAATTAATGCGATGTCGTTAGGTATATCATACCCTAATTTGTTAAGCAAAGTAAGGCATCTTGTACTGATCTGATCGGTTGCAGTAAAAATAGCATCAGGTTTATCAGGTAAGTCCATATAGTATTGGATTGCTGCTTCAAGGTCTGTATTCAGTTTTTGGGTGTCCGAGTAATCACATGACCTTAGCAATTCAGGTCTGTAAGTAATATTACTATCAGCTAGCGCTTGTTTGTAGCCATTTAGGCGTTCGGTAGCAATGCTTAAAGTTGTGTTTGTATTAAGATGTGCTATATTTTTGTAACCGTTTTTTATGAGGTGGATAGTAGCATCATAAGCACCCTGGAAATTATCGGCGCCAACTTTATGGGTAACTATCTGGTCACTAAGCCTGTCAAAAAGCACCACAGGCAAGCCCGATTTCTGCAAAGAAAGTAGGTAGCTAAAGTCAACAGTTTCGCAAGCGGGAGAGATTAGTATTCCGTCAACTCCACCGGAGTAAAGTAATTCGATACATGCAGCCTCTTTTTTTTGAGATTCTTTGCTCTGCATAATAATGATCTGGTAAGAATTATCGGTACTCACAGTATCAATCCCATCCAGCATTTGTGCAAGTACATTATTATCAAGCGAACATACGACAACACCTATAGACCGACTTTTACCTTCTTTAAGCCCTTTGGCTAAGCGATTAGGCGAATAATGATGCTTTTGAGCATATTCCAATACTTTTTGTTTAGTGTCTATACTGATCTCATAACTGTCATTTAAGGACTTTGATATAGTTGAAATAGATAAATTGAGCGCTTTAGCAATGTCTTTTAGGGTAACGCTATTGTTCATGCGGATCTCTATTTGGTGCAAAGGCGAATTTGCGATTATTATGGGGAATAAGATAAAGATACTTGTTTTTCTTTTTGAAGGACCATTTAATTAATTAAGATATAGCCTTTAAAATGGTTTTTGAGGAGGATAATTAGCATTTGACAAATAGATTACACTTAATATGATAACTGTTTATACATTTGCTTAACGGTGTTAGATTATTTACACACCACAATAAGTAATACCATGGGAAGTAAAGAGCGCATAGCAAGATTAAAAGAGGAGACACGACTCAATATCCTTGATGCTGCCTTAGATATAGTGAAGGAAGAGGGATGGCAATCTCTTAGTATGAGAAAGATTGCAGATAAGATTGAATACACTGCCCCAATTATTTATGAATATTTTGCCAATAAAGAAGGAATACTACTTGAATTAACGCGTAAAGGATATATTATCCTGGCAGGGGAGGTGAGAGCAGCAAGAGACAAGCACGATACGCCTGAAAGTCAGTTAGAGGCAATGTGGGTTGCATACTGGAACTTTGCATTCAAGTATAAAGAATTGTATCAGCTGATGTTTGGTGTAGATATGAATTGTTGTGAACTGAAGAAATCAATGCCGGAGGCGGAGCTTTCTGACGATCTGATATACGATGTAATAGAAAAACTAATTACCATAGAGAATCCGACTGAAGATTTTGTTTGTAGAAAATACTACACTTTCTGGTCAATTATTCATGGCCTTATTTCAATTAACCTTGTAAATAAAGGTCGCGATGCAGAGATGAACCAACGTATTTTAAAAGATGCCATCAGAGGAATCATAAAATATATAAACGAATAATACCCAATAGACTCCAAGGCTTAAAAAAAGCCTTAATTTTTTAACAATTACTTAACGCTGTTAAACGGCTTACATCCGTTATACAACAAACTATTTAATCTATCATGTTATGAAATATTACTTCCCTAATTTACAATTATTTAACACTGTTAAACAATCTAATCACGTTATGAAATCAATACTTATATTTTCCGCTTTGTTTTTATTGGCTTGTTCCAGTAAAACTCCTCAGGCAGCTGCACCTGCGCCGCCTGCATTACCTGTTGCCAGTGTAGTTTCCGGCACAGAAACCACTTTTCAAGAATACCCTGCATCTATAGAAGGATCTGTTAATGTTGAAGTTAGGCCTCAGGTTAGTGGCAGCCTGGAAAAGGTGTATGTTGATGAAGGCGCTTTTGTTAAGGCTGGTCAACCTATCTTTAAAATAAACGATCAACCGTACAGAGCCTCATTAAACAATGCCCTTGCAGCACAACATTCAGCCGAAGCAAGCTTAATCAATGCCCAATTGGAAGTTGAACGTTTAACTCCTCTGGTACAAAATAAGGTAATCTCTGAATTCCAATTAAAATCGGCTAAAGCCACAGCTTTAGTCGCAAAAGCAAACATAGAGCAGGCTAAAGCAAATGTTTCTACTGCATCAATAAACCTGGGTTATACGTTAATTAAGGCACCTGTTAGCGGTTACATTGGTAGGTTAGTTAAAAAACAAGGAAGTCTTGTTGCACCTGCCGATGTCGACGCACTAACCCAATTGTCGGATGTACATGATGTACACGTTTATTTTGCACTTGGAGAAAAGGATTTTGTGAGCTTTAAAGATCAATATCCTGGTCAAACCCTAAGTGATAAGCTTAAACAGCTTCCTGCTGTTGCTTTAATTCTTGCTGATGATACTGAATACGATAAAAAAGGAAAGGTTGATGTAATAGATGGTCAGTTTGATAAAAACACAGGAGCTATTACAGTGAGAGCGAAATTCCCTAATCCTCAAGGTTTATTAAGATCAGGAAACACAGGAAGAATTCGCTTGAGCTTGCAACATAATAATACCCTTGTAGTTCCACAATCGGCTACTATTGAAGTACAGGATAAAGTATTTGTATACGCCCTTGCTGATAGTAACAAAGTGAAAAAACAAGCCATCAGCATTATTGGTAAGGCAGGCACCAATTATCTGGTAAAAGATGGTGTAAAAGCCGGTGATCAGATCGTGTTAAGTGGACTTGATCGCTTACAAGAAGGTGCAGTGATTGCGCCACAAAAAGCAACAGATAAAGTTGCTAAAAACTAATTCCCTAATTAAACATTAACAGTCATGTTCAAAATTTTTATACAAAGGCCCGTATTAGCTACAGTAATCTCCATACTATTGGTGATTCTGGGGGTGCTAAGCCTTACCAAATTGCCGTTACAGCAGTTTCCAGACATTGCGCCACCATCAGTACTGGTAACTGCTAATTACCCGGGCGCCAATGCCGAAACTGTACTTCGTTCCGTAGCGCCTTCTTTGGAAGAATCTATCAATGGAGTTGAAAATATGAGCTATATGAGCTCAACAGCCAGTAATGATGGTACACTTGCGATCACAGTATATTTTAAGCTGGGTACAGATCCTGATCAGGCTGCTGTAAACGTGCAAAACCGCGTAGCTCAGGCTACAAGTCAGTTGCCTACAGAAGTTGTACAGCAGGGTATCATTACAGCTAAGCAACAAAATAGTTTCATCATGGCCATCGGTATGTATACCGAAGATGAATCAAAATACGATCAGACATTTATAGCCAACTATGCACAAATCAACATTATACCCGAAATTAAAAGGATTCCCGGTGTTGGTTCTGCCAGTATATTTGGCGGTGTAAAAGATTACTCGATGCGTATCTGGCTTAATCCAACGCAAATGGCTAGTTATGGCCTTACGCCAAATGAAGTAATGGCCGCTATACAAGACAAAAGTTTAGAAGCAGCTCCAGGTCGTTTTGGTGAAAGAAGTAATGAGGTTTTTGAGTATGTTATTAAATATAAAGGCAAGCTTACAAAACCCGAAGAATATGAGAATATTGCTATCCGTGCAAATTCTGATGGTTCTACACTACGTTTAAAAGATGTAGGGAGGGTAGAGTTTGGTGCTTATTCTTACAACAGTTTAACTCGCTTAAACGGTAAAAAAGGCGTTGTCCTGGGTATTATACAATTGGCTGGTTCCAATGCCAATGAAATCCAGATTCAGATAAACAAGTTAATGGAAAAGGCTGCTAAAGATTTTCCAAAAGGAGTTAAACACAATATCTTTTACAGTACAAAAGTTGCTTTAGATCAGTCAATTGAGCAGGTACAGCATACACTTATTGAAGCTTTCATTTTGGTATTTATCGTTGTGTTTATCTTCCTTCAGGATTTCAGGTCAACACTAATTCCTGCTATTGCAGTTCCCGTGGCCATTTTGGGTACGTTTTTCTTTATGCAGCTGTTTGGATTTTCAATTAACTTACTAACGTTGTTTGCTCTTGTATTGGCCATAGGTATTGTGGTTGATGATGCGATTGTGGTGGTAGAGGCTGTTCATGCCAAAATGGAGCACAAGCGTATCGGAGCAAAACAGGCAACTGCTGAAGCGATGCACGAAATCAGTGGAGCTATTATATCCATTACATTGGTAATGTCGGCGGTATTCCTTCCTGTAGGTTTCTTAGAAGGTTCAACCGGAGTATTCTACCGACAATTTGCCTTTACAATGGCTACAGCCATTATTATATCTGCAATTAATGCATTGACATTAAGCCCAGCATTGGCTGCTTTGTTCTTAAAAGACAATCATGCCGGTCATCCTGATGAACCTAAAAAAGGGTTTAAAGAGAAATTCTTTGCCGGGTTTAACAGGAGCTTTAATTCCATGACTGAAAGATATGTAGGTGGTTTGAGATTCCTGATCAAAAATAAAGCGGTTAGTATCGGTGGCTTAGTGATCATCATTTTAGCAACAGTATGGATGGTACAAAGAACTCCTACAGGCTTTATTCCTACCGAAGATCAGGGTTTTGTGGCTATTGCAGTAAATACGCCATCAGGAACATCATTAGATGGTACCTCGAAAGTAATGAAACAAGCGGAAGCTGAATTGGGTGCTTTAGATGCGTCAAGATTTGTAACCTCTATTACAGGTTTCAACTTGCTTACTTCGTCAACCAGTCCTTCATCGGCAGTAGTGTTTGTTCTGTTAAAACCTACTAAAGAAAGAGGAAAAGTACAGGATATCAATGAAATTATGAATCTGATAAGAGGCAAATTAGGCGCTATCAGCGGCGGTAGTTTCTTTGTGTTCAGTTTCCCTACAGTTCCAGGTTTCAGTAACGTAGAAGCGCTTGATCTTGTGTTACAGGATAAAACAGGTGGCAAGCTTGATAAATTTAGTGGTGTAGCTAACAATTTTATTGGTGAGCTAATGAAACGTAAGGAAATAGCGGTTGCATTTACCACTTTTAAAGCCGATTACCCTCAGTTACAATTGGAAGTAAATGATGAGAAAGCGAATCAGTTAGGCGTAAATGTCCGTGACATTTTGCAAACTATGCAAGCTTATTTTGGTAGTGCGCAAGCATCTGATTTTAACCGATTTGGCAAATACTACAGGGTATTGGTACAAGCTGATATCGCTGATAGGGCAGACCCTACGGCAATAGATCGTGTGTTTGTTAAAAACAAAACAGGAGAGATGGTACCAATAAAAACATTGGTAAAATTAACCCGTGTTTATGGGTCTGAGACTGCATCACGTTATAACTTGTTCAACTCCATTCAGGTTAACGCAATTCCTAAACCTGGCTTTAGTTCTGGTGATGCAATCAATGCGATACAGGAAGTGGCGAAAGAGCAATTACCTGCAGGATATGGATTTGAATTCTCAGGACAAACCAAAGAAGAGATTTCATCAAATGGGCAGTCGACCGTTGTATTTATACTTTGTTTAGTGTTCGTATATTTCTTGTTGGCAGCACAGTATGAAAGTTATATTTTACCATTAGCTGTAATACTTTCCATCCCTACAGGAGTATTGGGTGTGTTTATTGCAATCGGTTTTACCGGTATTGAAAACAACATTTATGTACAGGTAGCACTCATTATGCTCATCGGGTTGCTGGCAAAAAATGCCATCCTGATTGTTGAGTTTGCAGCGCAGCGTAGAAAGGCAGGTCTTTCATTGGTAAGTGCCGCTATAGAAGCATCAAAACTAAGGTTACGTCCCATCTTGATGACTTCTCTTGCATTCGTTGTTGGTTTATTTCCAATGAGTATTGCAACTGGTCCATCTGCACAAGGTAACCACTCTATAAGTATTGGTGCTGCAGGAGGGATGGTTTCTGGTGTTGTACTTGGACTGTTCTTGATCCCTGTTCTCTTTGTGATTTTCCAGAATTTGCAGGAAAAAATATCAAGCAAGCCAGCAGTCATTAGTGATGCTCAGGATGCAAATGGTGTTAAAGTAAAACCGGAATCGGAAATCATCTATTCTTAAGATAAATTTTAAAAAACAGATACTCATGAAAAAGTATATAAATACACTGACCCCACTTCTAATTTTACTGGTGCTGGCCGGATGTAAAGTTTCTAAAGATGTTGCAATATCAAAAGCAGCAATTCCTGATACATTTAGGAATGCAAGTACAATAGATACTAGTAGTATAGGCAATATTTCGGTAAAGAAATTCTTTACTGAGGATGGTGTAAAACAATTGATTGATACTGCATTGTTAAGGAATTATGATTTGCAGATTGCTTTGAAAAATATTGAATCGGCAGAGGTGCTGTTTAAACAGTCAAAGCTTGGCAATATTCCTGAACTTACTTTGCAGGTTATTGCAAATGCCAATCGTCCATCTGACAATAGCTTGAATGGATTAAGTGCGGGTCAATTCTTAAAAACCAATGTTATTCAGGATTATAATGCTAATATTGGTTTGGCATGGGAAGCCGATATCTGGGGTAAAATAAAGGGCCAGAAGCAAGCAGCTTTGGCGACTTACTTGCAAACCGCAGAGGCTAGAAAAGCAATTCAGACAAGGATCGTAGCGAATGTAGCTCAAGGATATTACAGGTTGTTGATGATGGATGCGCAAATGGCTGTTGCTAAAAAGAACCTGTTATTAAACGATAGTACATTACGCATTATACACATGCAGTTTGATGCAGGACAGGTTACTTCTTTGGCAATACAGCAAGCAGAAGCTCAACAATTGGTGGCAGCACAGCTGATCCCGGAATTGGAGCAAAACATTACCATACAGGAAAATGCCTTGCGTATCCTAACAGGACAATTACCTGGTGCAGTAGAACGCTTAGCTAGCCTTGAAAAGACTACTATCCCTGCTCAATTATCTGCTGGTATTCCTTCAGAAATGGTTAGCAGAAGACCTGATGTGAAAAGCGCTGAGTTGTCGTTAAACATAGCCAATGCTAAAGTTGGTATTGCTAAAGCAAGCATGTACCCTTCGTTAAGTATTACTGCAAGTGGAGGCCTTAATTCATTTAAAGCAAGTAATTGGTTTAATATTCCAGCGTCATTGTTTGGTGTTGTAGGAGGTGGATTAACACAGCCAATATTTCAGCGTAAACAATTGAAAAGTCAGTATGAACTGGCTAAAATTAACCGTGAAAAAGTGGTGTTGGAATTTAGACAATCAGTACTTAATGCTGTAGGCGAGGTGTCTGATGAGCTTGTGAAAATTGAAAAATTAAAGCTTCAATATGATATTTCTTCAAAAAGGGTAGGTACTTTACAACAGGCAGTTAAAAATGCCAACCTGTTATTTAAAAACGGAATGGCAACTTATCTGGAAGTAATTACTGCTCAAAGTAATTCTTTACAAAGTGAACTTGAACTGGCAGCCATAAAAACCGCGCAGTTAAGTGCTTCAGTAGAACTTTACCGTTCGCTTGGAGGCGGTTTGTAAGGGATTAGGCCTTTTATATTCAATGCAAAACCCACATGAAGATATATCTTCATGTGGGTTTTGTATAAAGTAACTATTAAGTTTCTTAAATATTTAGTGTCGAATCCGGACTGCTCGTTGTATCCTGCTGATCGAAGTTACCTGCAAATGATGCAGCCATATGTTCATTAAGATATCTTGATGTATACCTCTGATCAGTAACATTAATGAACAACACTGTTTTTCCCTCTATTGCATCGATAACTGAATTTGAAAGCTCCTTGGGTACTGCAGGGCATCCCTGACTGCGCCCAAGTCTACCTAAGGCGTTTATTGTACCCTGACTTACATAATCAGCACCATGAACCACAATAGATCTGCTACGCGCATTAGAATTGAATCCTTCATCCATGCCATCCAAGCGCAATGAACGTCCATGCTGACCACGATATACCTCAGCTGTAAGATAAAAACCTATACTGCTTTGAAAAGATTCATTTGCATTTGAAAAACGTGTAGCCTTATCAGCTCCGCTACGTTGCCCATGGGCAACCCAGGTATTTAAAACCAGTTTCTTTTTATCAAGATCAATAATCCAAAGTCTCTTTTCAGTACTGTTTTTATCAAAATCAGCAATGGAAAGGATAGATTTCTCTTCAGAAACCTGGCCAGTTTTTTTAAGATTGTAATAGCCTGTAAGTGCTTTTTCAAATACTGCGTGACTTAATCCTGTTTGTTCAAGATTTATCTGATTGTAAAGATTGTTTACATGGGTTTCATATAAACTGTCTTCAGTTATCTCGGTAACAATTGCAGATTTTACAGGCTCTCTGTTTGTCCCGTTAAAAATTGTTAAAGAAAGGCTGAGTGCTAACATCGATACTCCCCCCAAAATGCATTTCGTCATAGATTTTAACCCTCGTGATACTTTTAATTAATGCGTTAATTTGGTAGTGTTTCTTCAAATACAGTTCTTTAGATATACTCAAACATACTAAAAATATATTCGGATTAATACATTGAAAATGATTCTATTACGTTTTTGTGACTTAATGATTTCTATAAAAACAACTATGAAATCCCTACATTAGTTATAAAAAGTATAAAATGATTGACTTTGACTTTGCCGCTGACCATATTCTAGAAGATGAAATTGCCCTTCTTAGGCCTTTAAGGGAAGATGACATAGCGCATTTACTACCTTTTGCCAATCAGTCCGAAATCTGGAGATTTTCCACACAAAAAGGTGATACAGAAGAGGCATTAAAGAAATACCTTTTGTTGGCCATTAACGCGAGAGAAGCTAAAAAAGAATACCCGTTTGTTATTATCGACAAAAGAACAAATGCATATGCAGGTTGCTCTCGATTTTATGATGTAAAGCTTAATCAGCATAACTTAAGCCTTGGGTATACCTGGTACGGAAAGCAGTTTCATGGCACCGGATTAAACAAGCACTGTAAGTACCTGCTGTTTAATTTTGCTTTTAACAATGGATTTGAAAGAGTAGAATTTGCTGCCGATACCCTTAACGCTAGAAGTGTCGCCGCCATGAAAAGCATAGGATGTTCTGAAGAAGGTGTTTTAAGAAGTCATGTGATCCGCTTAGATGGAAGCAGGCGGGATACCATTGTTTTAAGTATGTTAAAACAGGAGTGGGAGGAGTCTTTAAGAGAAAAACTAAATAGCAAGCTATGATACAAAGCAGCCTATTTCAGATTGATGATGAAACTCCATGGGAGGACTTGGGTAATGGAATAAAAAGGCAGGTTTTTGGATACGATGACAGGATTATGCTGGTAAAGGCAAAATTTGAAGTAGGGGCTGTAGGAGATCTCCACGAACACCATCATACTCAGGTAACTTATGTAGAAAGCGGAGCTTTTGAAATGACTATCGGAGAGGAAGTACGTGTAATTAGAAAAGGAGATGGGTATTATGTCCCTCCACATGTAATTCACGGATGTGTTTGCCTTGAGGCTGGTACTTTAATAGATGCTTTTACGCCGCATAGGGAAGACTTTCTTTAAAAAGAGGAGTTATTTAACCCCTCCGAATGCAGCAAAGCATAAATTTTTGTGAAGCACTTCAGTGTCTTTAAAACCAACTTTTTGCATTAGGTTTAATTGGAAATTTATAGACCTAGGTGTGTCTTCATATTCAATATAGTCGAATACTTTTTGGCGATATTCTGAACCGCCCAGCGACTCCAGGTAATTGCCATATTTCTTCTGAAATAAGGTGTTTAAAGGTTCCGTATCATGAGTTATTAAGTCCGATATCCATAAACACCCTCCTGGTTTAAGCGATTTGTAAAATTTGGTGAATACCAGTTCCCAATCCCCTTCAGTTCTTAAATGATGCAATGTAGCAGCAGCAAGTATAATGTCGAACTTTTCAGCAGGTAAATCAAGCTCTTTCATATCCAGCTGAATGGTAGTCACTGTTCCGGAAGTTTGAGCAGAAACTCTTTCTTTGGCTCTCTCCAACATAGGCCAACTCAGATCATTAAGCGTACAATTTAGATTAGGAATTTTGGTGAGCATTTTTAGGGTGTAGTTACCGGCACCACATCCAATATCCAAAAGCTCTTTCGCATTCGGAACAACATGTTTTGCGGCATCTGTACACAACTCCATTGTTAATGGTGCATCTAAAGTCGTTTGCTGACCTGTGCTAAGATTCGAAAAACGTTCTACATCGTTATCAAATCTCGCCTTAATTTCTTCATTGGTTGCTTTACTGGAATAATCTGTTTTCATGTTTAGTAATTCTATTATTCCAAAATTAGGATTGTTTGACTTATTTGGAATTTTCTATTGGCATATTAATGTCATTAAAAGTTTTTTTTAAAAGGCCATGGGGGTAAGAGTTAAATCAGTTGTCTTACTATCAAATCACAAAAAAATAGATAATTATTCTAACACAGAAAGTATGAAAACAAACAAGTTTTATTTAATGATTGCAGTAATCATTGCAAGTATTGGTTCGGTAAAAGCACAGCAGTCGGGAGTTAATTTTGGTATAAAAGCCGGTATTAACTATGCAACGCTTCCAACAAGTTTTAAAGAGGTAAAAGATAAAGAAGGTAAAGCGGGCTACAATGTTGGCGTGTTTGCCAGAGTTGGAGATGCATTATATTTTCAACCGGAGGTAAATTACACCTCATTTAAAAGTGAATACACCTACGATTCAAAAGTTTATAGTCCTAAATTTAAGCAGGTAAATATTCCTTTGATGGTAGGTTATAAAATCATTAATACCGAAGCATTGAATTTTAGAATTTCGGCAGGACCAGATTTAAGTTATTCTTTAAACAAAGCAGCAGGGCCTGATAAGTTCGACTATAAAAAGTTTACCGCAGGCGGCGTAGTTAATGCAGGTGTTGATATCGGTAGTTTAACAATTGATGCCAGATATAGCAGAGGGTTAACTAAGATTAACAAGGGCCTTGATGAGAAAACCGGAATATTTAACCTTTCAGTTGGGTTTAAAATATTTTAAAAGTAGAAGTTTAAAAAAAAATAAACATTTTGTTAAAGCGGTCGGCCTAAATTTATTTGAGGACGACCGCTTTACAATTTAAGCTCTCTTATTAGAAATTGGTATTTACAATTAACTGACTTCTGGTTGCATCCACAAAATCCATTGGGACAACACCATAGTGCCCATGAGTATTGTTTGTGAAAAACGTATTTATCTTGGGATTTACCGAGTTAGATACCGTAGTTATGCTTGGAATACCAAAAATAAGCGCTTTGTAGCCACTGGTGTAATTTAAATATAACCTGTTAGAGGTGTCATTATTAGCCTCGTTGAAAAGCGTTTCAATGTTCGACCATTTTGTATTTACATTACTCACATTGTAATAGTCCTGAACTTTTAAATTCGCAGCAGAATTATTGATGTTAAACGTAGTGTTGTCGGCCCAGTTGGTAGCATCAATACCTTTTGTGCTTCCCGCTCCAAATCTTCTGAGTAATTTGATTTTGCCTCTCACAGATCCTAAGGTTGGAACTCCATCTCCTAGATCCCATTTAGTAGGATTTTGGTTGACATAAGAATCGAATGTTTGTTCGAAACTACGGGTGTTATTAGTTGGATCATACTCTTCCTTTACACTCATGATAATTGTTTCTGTAGGATTGCTATTTAAGAAGCCAATGCAAGCATTTAACACATCTGTAAAGTTCAGGTTCTGGTAAATTGAACCATGGTGAATGGCAAAGGAATCACCGATGTGCCTGCATCTGATATCGAGGTACCTTACGCCTGCAGTAAGTTGATCAGCAATACTTAAATTCTGACATTTAGCAGTTCCACCAACAGGTTCAGTTCTTGCCCCTGAATCGTGGGTTCCGGGAATGGAGATTTGAGCTACGTTGGTTGCATCGGGGATCGAGCCCATCCAATTGCTCATCGTGTAAGTCAATACAAGTGCTGATGCGGCTGATTTTTCCTGCATTTTTTTTGATTGCAATACTTGTTGGTCTTGCTTTTTGCACGACGTGAGTGCAAGGATTCCTGCAACAATTAGCGGGAATTGGAGTTTAAAATTTCTCATACTTGAGGTTTTTAGGGATTTAATTTGGTTAATTTATTATATACAATATAAGGAAAAATAAGATTCACAAAAAGGCAGATAATTATTTGTTAAATTAAAAGATTTACCCGTATTTGTATTGGTAATTAGGCATTTCAATTTTAAACCATATGCGCTCTAAATTTTTACTTACGGTGGTCCTTGCAATGGGTTGTTCTTTTGTGTTTTCGCAACAGAAGATAGCAGATAATATGTACTTTAAAAAGCTGCCAAATGGACTCGAAATAGTGGTTGTAGTTGATAACACTGTCCCTCTTGCTACAATTGAAATGGCATGCAGAAACGGCTCATTTACAGAATCTGACGATTATAATGGCTTAAGCCACCTTTACGAACATTTGTTTTTTAAAGCTAATAAAGATTACCCGAATTTTGAGAGCTTTAATAAAAAGAGTAATGAGCTGGAAATCACTTCCAATGCCACGACTAAAGAAGAGGTTGTGAACTACTTTTTTACTCTTCCTACATCTAATTTAAAACCAGGTTTAAAGTTCATGAACTCTGCAATTCGCAATCCTATATTTACCAAGGAAGATATGGCTTTGGAAAATGAAATTGTAAATGCAGAGTTTACCAGACACGAGTCCAGCCCGCTTTATGAGTTGATAGATGCTGATAAAAAACATATGTGGGGGGCTAATTATTCAAGAAAAAATGTGATTGGAAGTCATGAAGTCATTTTATCGGCTACGCCATCAAAAATGGATTCTATAAAAAATAAGTATTACTGGCCAAACAACTCTGTCCTGGTAATTGCAGGCGATGTAAAACCTGATGAGGCTTTTAATGCTGCCGACGATATATTTGGAAGTTGGAAAGCATCACCATTTGACCCATTCAAAAAATGGCCGATTCCGGAAGTTAAACCACTCACTAAAAATGATTATTATATAATAGAATCGGATAAAATGCCTGTGCCTTATATGCTTTTTAGCTGGCATGGTCCTGATACGCGAAACGATATTCCGGGCACTTATGCCGCCGATGTATTTTCGTTTATCGTAAATCAAAATGGTTCGAAATTAATGAAATCTTTGATTAATTCCGGATTGGCACAAATGGCCAGTGTAAACTATTACACGCAGAAATATACGGGGCCAATTAGTTTTATGATAAGCCCTAATCCGGGAAAAATTAAAGAATGCTATGAAGAGGTGCTAAAACAAATTGCACTGTGGGATGAGGACGATTATCTGTCAGATGTTCAGATAGAACGCGCAAAACGATTGCTTTCTATATCTCAGGTTGAACGTAGAGAGGTGACTTCAGATTATGCACATCTACTTTCTTTCTGGTGGGCATCGGCTTCGATAGATTATTACACTCATTACGAGGAAAACCTTAATAAAATAACAAGAGCCGATTTACTTAATTACGTTAGAAAATATATTAAAGGCAAGCCTTTTTGTGCAGGAATGATTATCAATAAAAGCATTGTAAACAATGTAAAACCTCAAGAATTCTTCAAATAAAATCTCTAAACTGATGAAACCATATATATTAACCCTCGTTTTTGCTTTATTCTTTGTTTCTTCAAAATCTCAAACTAAGGCTATATCGTTTGATGTGAATGGTCTAAAGGTGATTTTAAGACCTACACAAAAAGAAACCATTAGTATGAGTATGTTTTTTAGGGGCGGGGTGATGAATTATCAGCCAGAACAGGCAGGGATAGAAAATCTTGCTTTAATGGCGGCAGCATCATGCGGAACAAAAAACTATAGTGTAGACGATTATAAAGAATTGGCTGATGAGTATGGGATAAAAATAGGAGGGTCATCTAAAACTGATTACGGAATTGTCAGTATGGAATGCATTTCTAAATATTTTGATCAGGGATGGAAATTATTTTCAGATGCTGTAGCTAACCCGGCTTTTGATAAAACAGAATTCCAATCAACTAAAGAAAAAGTTATTTCTGGGATTTATCAAAATCACGCATCTCCAGAATCAAGGATTCAGCAAATGTCGATGGAAGCTATGTTTAGTGGCAGCCAGTATAGCACAGATCCTCTTGGGAAAGAAAAAACGATTAACGGGTTTACAGCGGATAGCGTTTCTAATTATTATCATAATCAGCTTTTAAATAAAAACAGGATGTTTTTAGTAGTGGCGGGTAAAATTACTAAAGAAGAGCTTGAAAAGAAGTTGAATGAAGCATTTAAAGCAATACCTGTTAAGCCTTATACCGCACCTCAATACAGTCAGAAAATGCTTACTGGCGAAAACTTGTTTACTGAACAACGTGATCTGGCTACAAATTATATAAGTGGTATAATGAATGCTCCAACAATGAGTGATCCGGATTATGCTCCTTTTTTGTTGGCTATAAATGCTTTGAGTGGTAATTTACATTATGAGTTGCGCGTAAAACAGGGACTTTCTTACGCTCCGGGTGCAACTATTGAAATGCAACAGATACCCTTTACTTCGATGTATGTGAGTACAACACAGCCTAAGAAATCTTTTCAGGCTATGGTGGCAGTTTTTAATAATATCCGTAGTGGTCGTTATAGTCAGTCGTTTCTTGATGGAATAAAAAAGGATCATCGATTAAGATACTATAGGCATCAGGAAAGTTCAAGTGCTATTGTTGATGATCTTGGAGAGGCTGAGGTACTTGGAGGCTATAAAATGGAAGAAGATATGCTTACAAACATTAATAAAGTTACCTTGGAGGATATGGGTAAGGCATTTAATAAATTTGCAAAAGGTGCTATTTGGCTTTATCTAGGAGATGAGCAATTAGGAAAGCTTGCTTTTCAGTAATAAATAAGCTCATTTAAAACCTACAATTCCAATTTAGATTTTAGCAACAGTTTTACCTAAATACCAACATATATAACTGAAAAATGGTGCTGCAATAACATCAGCCGTGTAATGCACGTGCTGAACAAGCAGTAGTATACCAACAATCACCGCCGCAATAAATGCAATAGCTTTATCCCTTTTATTTTGCATACACATCCCCCCAACAATTAAGGTAGCTGTATGGCCCGAAAAGAATAAATCTTTAGTAATCACGTTTGATCTGTAGAAAAGAATAGAGCATGGATCTGCCAGCTCAATAATACCTGTCGGAGCGTTCAAAGGTACAAGCGTAATAGATAAAATACGCGCTATACATAGAAATACGAATGTCCATAGCGCTGTTAAGCAGATTGATGTGTTTCTTGACATCCTGACCAAGAACAGAATTATTAATGCATAAAGTATAATAAATATATACAGCGAAACATCAACAGGTGGTATTCTCTTTAATAACCAATCATTTATTATAGTACCCTCCCTTGCTTCGATATGGTGAAAAAACTGTGGTATAAATAACAGTATTGCAATAAGTATAATTGTCCCTAATATGAGTTTTAACCTAAATGGTGGATAATCCCAAGCAATTTGCCAGGAGAATTGTTTAGAATGCATTATTTAATCTAAGTTTTGTTATTCTAATAATTGTAAAAAAATATGTCTCAATTGCCCCCTAACATTGTCGCACACTACCTCTTTAATAGTTAGATTATAGCGGTAAGTTAGTATTGTTAAACATACTCAGTAAAAGTCAGAATTTATATTCCGATTACACTAATTTAACATTAAAAAATTTAAATAGAAATGTCATGGAAATTAAAACAACTAGTGAAAGGATGTATGCTCTTCTTGTATTATTTGATATGCATACCAGTTTTTATGCGAAAGCTATTTCTGGAATCTCTAGCAGAGATGCACATAATAGGTTAAATACCAAAGCAAATCATGTTTCCTGGCTTGCAGGAAGCCTTGTTGAGCAACGATATGAATTAGCAAATATGTTAAGTGTCAGTGGTAAACAGGCAGCTCATGAATTGTTTGAAAATCATCAGGGGATAATTGAGAATGTTACTTATCCTTCGCTTGAAGAGTTTAAAAAGGATTGGGATAAGATAAGTCCACTATTAAGAACTGCACTAATCAATGTAACAGACGAAAAATTAAATGAGCAGATTGATATGGGACCAGTTAAAATGACAAGTTATGAAATGATAGCTTTCATTATTTATCGTGAAGCAAATTGCATTGGACAGATCGCATTGTGGCGTAGGTTATTAGGATATGAAGCATTAAAATATGACTAGAAAAAATATTATTAATTAAGTAGATTTATACTTTGTATAGTTTACATGGAAAATAATGTTAGCAGTAAATTCTTTACGCCTCATCCAGAACTTCAACCCTACATTGAAAGTTACCTGTTTTATGAGCTTAAATTTTCTGATAGCGTTATACCTCCATTAAGTATTTATCCTGTAGCCAGAACTGAAATGTCTTTTGTTCTTGACGAGCATCACACATTTCATGAGGTTGGGTTAGATAAAACCGATAGTTATCCACTTTGTTTTGTTGGATTACTTGATCACGGCAGACATTTTGATGTTTTTCCTAAAAAACTCGTAATGGTGATGTTCAAACCTTATGGAGCTTTTAAATTATTTGGTATTCCTCAGCGTTACTTTTCAAATCAGGCTACAGATGTCCGGCTTCTTTTTCCTGAAATTAATAGCTTAACAGAGCAATTAAGAGAAGTAGCGAAGGAGCCCGCTGCCGTTGTGGCAAGCTTAGAAGGCTGGTTGCTTAAGCGTCTTTTGGCTTCAGAAAAAACTGATGTAAATAGTGTTGTTTACGCTTGTGAGCAAATACAAAAAAGCCAGGGTTTGGTACGTATTGCTGAACTTAGCAAACGGGTGGGAATGTCTGAAACAAATTTAGGTGTACAGTTTAGAGAAAAGGTGGGATTTAGTGCTAAAGCTTTTAGTCGAATAGTGCGTTTCAATAGTGTAAATAGCTTTCTTACAAAAAATAATGCCATCGATTGGCAGGAATTGGTATATAAGTTTGATTTTTTTGATCAGAATCATTTCATTAAAGAATTTAAGCGTTTTTATGGCTGTACCCCATCTCAGTGGCATTCTAAAGGATCTTATTTAGATACTGAACCTTGAGTATTGATAGATCAATGATATAAGTTTTCGACAGGAACTTTCAGTGTTTCTTTAAAACCACAAAAGCCGGAGTGAATCTCGGCTTTTGTGGTTTTCATAGGAGATGATTTTACAATTGTTATTGGAGAGCGTGATTGATATTTTTGTAATAAGATGAACTTCAGTTTAGGTACCGGTAACAAAGTACTAAAGAGGCCGGTACAAGTAGCTTATTCCTTAATCAAATCGCTACTGCAAACATAAGCAGGTAATGTTTTTTTTACAACTGTGTAAATACGCAGGTAGGTTTTGCAATATGATATAAGTAAGTATATTTACAGTAACCCAAATGTATTATGAAGAAAATCCTTTCTATAGATGGCGGTGGGATAAGAGGAATTATTCCAGGGATGCTTTTAGTTGCGCTCGAGGAAAAGCTAAAAAAGGAAAGTAAGAACCCAGATGCAGCTATTGTTGATTATTTTGATTTTTTTGCAGGAACAAGTACAGGAGGTATTTTAACTTGCTTGTTACTATGTCCCTCAGATGAAAACCCAACCAGACCAAGGTTTTCGGCTAAGGAAGCACTCGATCTTTATCTGGAACACGGTAATGAGATTTTTAAAATGAGTTTCTTTAAACGCTTGAGAGCAAAGTTTGGCTTAGCAGGAGAACGCTACAATAGTCACATCTTTGAAGGCGTATTGAAGAAGTATTTTGATAAAACTAAACTTAGCCAGCTTATTAAGCCTTGTATCATAAGTGCTTACAATATTGAACTTCGCAAAACACATTTTTTTAGACAGCAAAATGCAATAGTACGTGGCGATGTAAGGGACTTTTATTTAAAAGATGTATGTAGGGCAACTTCGGCTGCTCCAACTTATTTTAGCGTTGCTGAGATACATTCGTTGGCAAATGTTAGATATCCATTACTTGATGGGGGTGTGTTTGCTACAAATCCTGCGTTGAGTGGCTTAATAGAGGTCACCAAGGCATTTAATCAGACAAAGATAAATGATATCTATCTATGTTCTTTAGGTACTGGCCGATCTAAAAGATCTTATGATTACGATCATTTTAAAAAGAGTAGTGCGATGGCTATTGTGCCAGCGTTAATTGATATTATGATGAGCGGTGTTGCTGAAACCAGCGATTTCTTTTTGCAGCAGCTTTTTCACTCAGTGGGCAAGGAGAAGAATTATGTGCGTATTGAGCCAAATAGTTTGGAAAGCATTAAAGAAGGATTAGATGCGGCTAGTCCGACAAATATTGAGAAATTGGTGGCTCTGGGAGATAAAACCGTAAGTGAAAATGAAAGTCTGTTAAACCTGATTGCTAAATTCCTGGTTGAGGAGGAAAAACGGTCTTCAAATAAGATGCCTTGGGATTTTTTAAAGGTTGCACGCTAATTCCCAATAGAATATTTATTAGGGAGTAGTTATTTTACAGGCCTGATAGAAACAGAATACAAATAAAATAAATGCTAAAACTTTTAGAGCACTAATAACATACTTGGTTACCGATGACTTGTTTGATTTTTTGGGATACATGACACTAGGGTTTATTTATTACTTTTTTATTGATACCAAAATTAACAGAGAATTAGATTGATCACAACTGTGAAAATACGCAGTTATTTAAATAAGTATTGTAAAAACACGTCTGATAATTAATTGGACACGTTTTTTTACCTTTTGTCGGATGATGTTGTTTTTGTGAAATAACGCGCGATTGATAGAAGTTAAGTTAAACAACAAAGCCAGATTGCTCTGGCTTTGTTGTTTGTTAATTAAACTTTAGGGATTTTTGGTTCTTTTATATTATTGGATGATTTTTCCGTCTTTGTCAATTTTCAATGAACCTGTTTCTGTTTCTTTTTTAACATCAACTTGATAGTAAGTAGATTTATCTTGTTTTGTCACAAGAAACGCAGCTGTTGGAGTCCAAGCTTTAACTGCATCAGATTGCAGTGTTTTTTGAACCGGTTCCGGAAGATCTTTTAATTCGATTGGAGTTTTTGTAACACTATCTTGTTGAACAGCAACTCTAATTGGGTTTTTAATGTCGCCTGCTTTTACTGTAGTTAATCCTGCTAACGCTAAAAATGCTGCTGATAAGATGATCTTTTTCATAATACTTATTTTAAAATTTCAGTTAAAAATTCTTGTTAGTTATGTTTAAACTATGCTACATAATAATGCCTAAACCTTTGATTTTTGGCACTTGTCTGATTTTTAGTTAGTTACTGTTTTTTTTGTATTTAAAACTTGTGGAGTTTCTCTACAAGTTGTTGAGCGCAGAAACAAAAAATGTTATAGCACATGTCGTCATATCAAACGAAGGAGAAATGACGGTAGCTTTTGCAATCTGTTATTGGTAGTTTGGCTCAGGATCTTAAACAAGTAAATTTAAAATAAAGGTATACTGAGCGTTTTAGCAGAATGCATTGTTGATAAATGCAAAAGGCCCTATCATTTAAAACGATAGGGCCTTTTAAAAATTTAAGAGTAGCGTTATTGCATATCTCTTTGTACCTTACGTGCTGTTCCTTTTCCTGGTAAGTAAATCTGGAAACCAACTCCAATACCAAGATTATGTGCATATGCACTACTGCCAAAACCTACAACACCATTGTATTTAAGTAATGCCTCTAAACCGATGCTAGGAGTTACAAAGTAAGTCCAGCCTGGTCCGAAACTAAAACCTAAACCGTTAGTAGAGCCACCAACAGAAGGATTTACTCCTGAAATACCAACTGTAGCTTCACCAAAGAATCTTGAGTTTTTAACCACTTCATTAGCTCCAGTAGCACCATAGTAACGACCAAGAGCGCCAACCCCGTAGCTGATATCCGTACCTGCACCTTTAGCGGTTGCAAGGCCAAATGAAACATCACCACCTAATGCCAATCCATCTTGAACAAACCAGGCAGCTTTAGGGTTGATTTTTAAACTAAATACATTTGGTTTATCCAATCCGAAAGAAATGTTAGAGATGTTAGCACCCATCATTACATTACCTTTTTGTATCTGTGCATTTGCTCCAAATAACACCACGATACCTAAAATAAGAGTTAAAGTTAATTTTTTCATAGCTAGATTTTTTAATTATATAATAAGTTAACAAATCCGGATGTTTTTTGTTTGAAAAATGGAAATATGGAGTTAAAACATTAAAAGCTAGTTAGATTAGCTCAGTCAAATAGTTGAAGTTGGTAGGGGTCTCCAGAACGGGGGTGAGCTTGGATCTCATTAAAATTAGAAAGAGATATTCCAAGTAATCTTACCTTTTTATCTACTAAATCAATATTTTCTAAAAGTTGTTTGGCTGTGTCTATAATGATCTGGTAATCAGAAACAGGATGAGGGAATGACTGATTCCTCGTAATTTGTTTAAAATCGCTGTATTTTAATTTAAGTGTAATGGTTCGTCCCTTTAGCTGATGTTTATTTAAGCGAACAGCTACTTTATCTGCCAGCTTGCTTAACTCGGTGTGCATTTCTTCAATAGTAATCAAATCATGTTCAAAGGTATCTTCCGCAGCAAGTGATTTAGTTTGCCGTTCAGATTGTACAGCTCGGTTATCGATACCTCTAACAATTGTATAATAGAATTTACCTGCTTTGCCAAAATATCTAATCAAGTCTTGTTCAGTGAGTCTTTTAAGATCAGCGCCCGTATGAAGTTGCATGCTCTTCATTTTCTTGGCAGTTACCTTGCCTACGCCGAAAAAGCGCTCTACTGGAAGTTTCTCCATAAAGCTTTCAATCTTTGATGGCCCTATAAATGTTAAACCATCAGGTTTGTTCATGTCTGAGGCAATTTTTGCAACAAATTTACCTGATGATACACCTGCGGATGCTGTTAAATTAAGTTCATCCTTTATGGCTTGTTTAATTTGTTTGGCAATTTCAAGCGCCGATCCTATAGCTAATTTATCCTCTGTAACATCTAAATAGGCTTCATCCAGTGATAACGGCTCGATAAGATCGGTATATCGACTAAAAATTTCTCGGATATGTATTGAAACAGCTTTGTAAGCTTCAAATCTTGGCCTTACAAAGATAATTTCGGGGCATAGTTGAAGCGCTTGTCTAGAAGGCATTGCCGATTTAACGCCAAATTTTCGTGCTTCATAACTAGCTGTTGCCACAACACCCCGACCATCGGGAGAGCCTCCAACAGCAATTGGTTTTCCCTGGTATTCTGGAAAATCACGCTGTTCAACTGATGCATAAAATGCATCCATATCAATATGGATAATTTTTCTGATCACAATTTAAATTTAGGCATAACATTTACAAATGTATTTCAACTGGTAAACAATAAGGTAGTTTATGTGTTTTTAAATAAAATAAAGACATTATTATGGAGAAGGATTTGAACCCCTATGAGTTTACACTAGAAATTAGCGGCGAGCCAAGCGCTATTCGTATTGAAATACCAAAAGAAGGGGACTATATCGTATATATTAATGGCGAAAGAACAGGACATATCTATTGTATTAAGGGAAGCAGTTCAGTACAATGGAAAACAACAGATCATATAAGTCAGGAATTGGTTGATGAAATAGGAATGCATATTGTAGCTTTGGAAAAATAAAAGCTACAATATCAATCTATGGAAGAAATTAAATGGGGTATTATAGGTTGCGGTGATGTAACTGAAGTGAAAAGTGGTCCTGCCTTTAATAAAGTACCAAATTCGTCAATTGTAGCAGTAATGAGAAGGGATGCTGCAAAAGCTCAGGACTATGCATTAAGGCATGGAGTTCCTAAGTGGTATGATGATGCAGAAGAATTGATCAATGATCCTGACGTAAATGCTATTTATATCGCAACACCTCCTTTGCAGCATGAAGAATACACATTGCGCTCATTAGCAGCAGGCAAGCCTGTGTATGTAGAGAAACCAATGACTTTAAATGCTGAATCAGCATTAAGGATGCAGAATGCATCCTTTGAGTATAGTGTTAAACTAAGTGTAGCTCATTACCGCCGAGCACAACCAATGTTTTTAAAGGTTAAGGAGCTTTTGAATAAGAAAGTAATTGGAGAGGTTAGATTTGTACAATTGCAAATGCTGCAACCTCCTGCTCATAATCTAATCGCTAGTACTGGAAACAACTGGCGACTTGATCCATCGATTTCTGGAGGTGGATTATTTCATGATCTGGCACCGCATCAATTGGATTTAATGATTTATTACTTTGGACAAATAAGCCGTTCCGCCGGAATTTCAAAAAATCAGTCTGGAGAATATCCGGCAGACGATCTTGTTGTTGGGCAGGTACTTTTCGAAAACGGAGTGGTTTTTAATGGAACCTGGTGCTTTAGTGTATCTGAAAATGATAAAAAAGATATTTGTGAAATAACCGGTTCGAGAGGAACAATTAGCTTTCCGATGTTTGGAAATAGGATAATGCTTAAAAAGGATGGTTATGAAGAAGAGTTTATTTTCGAAGCTTTGCAGCATGTTCAGCAACCTATGATAGATAAAGTAACAAACTATTTTTTAGGTAAGGGAGATAACCCATGTTCTTCGGAACAGGCAATATTATCTATGCAGTTAATGGATAGCTTTACAAAAAAGAGGTAACTTATTGTATGCTAATTTGTTTAGTTATAAAGGTTTGGTTTGCTAAAAAAATTACCGTTTTTATTTAATAAAAACTAATATTATTAGTATTATTGTGCGTAGATAAAATGTATTATGGTACTAGTTAATGATATCTTTTTTGGCAAAGTTGAGCTTCCAGGAATATTTGATGATTTAATGAACTCTTCCTCGGTTAAAAGGCTGGGCCGTATTCACCAAAGCGGTGCAATTTTCCTGGTTAATCCGGATATCTGCCATACAAGGCTTGAACACTCAATAGGAGTGATGCTGTTAATCAGACAACTTGGAGGATCTGAAATTGAGCAGGTCTCCGGTTTGCTGCACGATATATCACACACTGCATTTTCGCATGTAGGTGATTACGTATTTGACAATACTGAAGAAAACTATCATGAACAGATTTTTGAAGAGGTATTGAAATTATCTGATATTCCCGAAATTCTATCCTGGCACGGTTATCAAATTGATGAAGTGATTAAAGGGACATTTAATATTTTGGAACAGCCAATGCCAAAGCTTTGTGCAGATCGGTTAGATTATACACTAAGAGATTCTTACCATGCAGGCCTTGTTTCTAGAAAAGAGGTCAAGGAATTTATTAGCTGCCTTTCTATAGAAAATGGAACCATTGTGGTTGAAAATGAAGAAAAAGCAGAATGGATCAATAATGTATACAGGAAATTAATTGAAGAAGTTTTTAACCTTCCTTTGCATGTTTATGCAAATAGAAAACTTACAGAGTTGATTAAAGCAGGCTTACAACGAAATGAATTAGTACATGGTGACCTTTTTAAAGACGACACCTATCTACTAAATAAAATTAGAAGTACTACAGCGGGATACGAAGGTGTTAAAGCAATTAAACAACAAAGAGGCTTTGATGTGTTTGTTAAAAAGGGGATGGGTTTAAAGATGAAGAACCGTCAGCTAAATGCTTTAATTTAGTTCTTAGAGAACCTTAATCCCCTTGTGTGTTTTAACTATGCTTAGTGGTGTCCTGCGTCTTCAGTGTTTCTTTTTTTGCGAAAAGTTAAATAGAATGCTGTAACTGCAATAATTACAGCTAAAGCTACTAATACAATTGTTATTTGAAGACCGTGTGCTGACTGATGTTGTTCCATGATATTAAATTTTCGATGAAGGTAAAAATAAAATAATAGTTCGAGGAAAAAAAAGTAAAAACCCGATTGCAAACTTTGCAACCGGGCATCATCTAACCATAAATTATATTTTTTAGCCTAGTTAACTGGTTCTTTTGCTCCACCCTGCATTGGAGGTAGTTTTACTGAATCAGTTTTCTTTTTACCCGTCTCTGGTGCTTTAGAATCGCTGGGTAATGGATTAGAAACTGACTTTGATGCTTTGGCACTTATATTACCTTTACGTGCAATTGCTAGACTTGATTGTTTGCTGTAACCTTGAAATATCAGATCTCGGAAGTTTTCTTTTGTATACGATATAGGTTTTTCATTTGTACTCAGTTTAAGATTTGTACGCGACTCTGCTCCATATTTTAGCCCTACAACAGTACCTTTCTTTAATTGATCTTTTATACTCTCATTAGTCTTAAATTCCTGAGCATGTGCGGTGGACAAACTAAATGTTGCGATGCAAACAATTGCGGCAAAGCAAATCTTATATGTTGTTTTCATATCCTTGTTTTATTATTTAATACTTACTAATACTTTTATTTTGTTTACCCCGAAAGCACTATAACCCTCAAGAGCTTTTCCTAAAACCTGTCCTATTTTAACTTTATTAGAGTCAGCTTTCATAGCAACACCGGGAATAGAAGAGGTAACCAATAGGTCACCTCTTGAAATTACACCTCCTTCTAAACAAACTTTCGTAGGTAATACACCTATTACACCCATTGGAACCTGACCATTTAAGTCACTGTCAATATGCTCTTCGGTAAGTAAAACGCCTGGTTTTGTAGCATATACACCTGCAACTAATGTTGAATATGGCCCATTTGACTTTTCAACTGACCTATCTTTTTCAGTTGAAATAATTAGTATATCCCCAGGTTCATAATTAGAAACATTACCTGTAACCTCAAAAGATTCTGCAATATCAGCACCACCAGTTTGGGTACCTCCATTAAAAAAACCTCTTCCTGAGGCATTAATACGAGCTACATTAACAGTACCCGGATCGCCACTTTTAAATACTGCAAGATTTCCTGTACTATGCGACTCTACAGTTATTACCGGATTAACATTTCCATCACTAAAATTAACAAACCTGGCAGCTCTTCCCGTACTGAAGTTTGGAGTCCATGCGAATAGCGCATTTCCGCTACCATCAACAGTCGTTTCAACCCCATCACCACTATTGCTTGCATTAGCCGTAACTCCATTGCCGTTTCCATCAGCAATTGCAATAAGTGCAGGACCATTACCTGCAGGATTAGAAGCATGAAATAACCCTCCAAAGCCGCCTGTTCCAGAAGATATTCCATAAATTCCTGCTGTTCCAAAATTTGAGAATTGTGAATTTACTTCACCTTTTACAGCTGGAGATGTACCTGTTGTTCTATCTACCTTGAAATTTCCGGCAGTACCATTTCCAATCGTTTTAACACTTATTACATCATTAGTATTTGCATCATTAAATATCTCGAACCTACCTGCCGTACCATCGGCAAAAGTAGGTACCCAGGCGTAAAGCGCATTTCCTGTGCCGTTTACGCTTGTTTCTACACCGTTACCTAATTTTTCTGCGTTGGCTGTTATTGCATTGCCATTTCCATCAGCTACAGCAACCAAAGCTCTTGCATTACCTCCGGGATTAGAAGCATGAAATAACCCCGCAAAACCACCTGTTCCGGAAGCAACACCAAAAATTCCGGCAGCTCCGAAATTTCCAAAAATGGTGTTTACCTCTGACCTTACTCCAGCAGCAACACTATTTGTGTTGTTTACAAGAAAGGAGGCAGCATTACCTTGTGTATTATCAGGGATATTACCGTTGCCGTTCGTTTCTACTTCGAATGTATTGCCTAGATTGTTGGTAGCATTGTTATTTTCGAAGCGACCTGCCCGTCCGTTACTTCCGTTTGATCCAACCTGTCCGAATACACCTATTCCCGTGCCTGTGGTATTTGTAGCAACAAAGCCTCTGACTCCATAACCACCACCATCGTTACGGCCAACTACAGCACCTGCGATGTCGCTAATGGTAAGCCCTACCACAGCTTCACCGGCTGCGTTATTGTAGCCAATTACCCCAGCCCCGGTTTGTACTGCGGTTGCACCTCTGACACCATGACTTCCGCCACTGTTTGCTTTTACAGCTACCTCGTTTGCACTATTCACATCGATACCAATGCCATTGCCCAGGGTACTAACATTTAGAGCAGTATTAGCATTGGCATTATTGAATATGTTAATGCCGGCAGCTATACCATTGTTACTCGTTGCCGTAAGGCCGGTTCCTGTATTACTGTTAGCATATACCCCTGTTCCTGCACCTGATGAATTTCCATAAATGCCAAGACCGCTAGGAGTTGTACCGTAAACTCCCCAACCAGATCCTGCTTGAGAACCCCACACACCAATACCCAGACCGCCTGTTCCGTTATTGATACCACGTAATGCGCTTGAGAAACCTCCGGGAGCAGTATTTGAAATAACAGCTCTTATTGCAGATATGCTACTGCTGGTAGATCCGTTTGTACCTTCAATTGAGGTCCCGTCTCCTGTATTGTTGATAGAAAATAAGGTCGCTGCATTGTTTTCATTTGCATTAAATGGTAATACGAAACCACCACCACCAATAGCAGAAGGGGCCCAGGAAACGCCGTTAAACTTCAATACATCATTTAGAACTGGCACTGCGGCATCAATAGGTTTAGTTTGCAAGCCTGCTACAACCGGATTAGGATATGTGCCTGATAAATCTCCACCGGCTGGTATCGCATTAATATCTCCAGGAATTCCCTGAATCCCTTGCGGTCCAGCTGGGCCAATCGGTCCAACAGCACCTGGGTTACCCATCGCACCTGCAGGTCCAGGATCGCCTTGATCACCTTTCAAACCTTGCGGTCCAGCTGGGCCAATCGGTCCAACA